>Ga0123342_1003587_pt1 | contig 24759 bp, 12 predicted proteins | sample Turbeawhitnodule_FD_89960 | JGI IMG/M metagenome (GOLD analysis project Ga0123342, IMG submission 89960) | Root nodule microbial communities of legume samples collected from Mexico - Turtle bean Mexico white nodule | ecosystem: Host-associated > Plants > Roots > Nodule | place: Mexico: Nepantla... | reverse complement strand
TCCCTGCCTCTTCAGCGCATACACAACGTCCATGGCCGTAACCGTCTTCCTCCTGGCGTGCTCGGTATAGGTCACAGCGTCGCGAATCACGTTCTCCAAGAATATCTTGAGCACTCCTCTCGTTTCCTCGTAGATCAGTCCACTGATCCTCTTCACACCACCTCTTCTCGCCAATCGCCGAATTGCCGGCTTCGTTATGCCCTGAATGTTGTCACGAAGCACTTTCCTGTGCCTCTTCGCACCTCCCTTGCCCAATCCCTTTCCTCCCTTCCCACGACCAGACATTTTCTCAACACCTTTCCGCGCAAAATCAATCCAAATCTGAGGATTTAGGGTTTTCTTCTAGATTGGATTGGAAGAAGGAGACTCCAGAGAAAGATTTTTATCGAACTTGAGGATTTAGGGCTTTGGATTCGAATGATTTTCGACGGGGAGATATAGGTAGGTATTTATTGAAGGCGCTTCCGAGTTTTGAGTTTTGGTCTCCGTCGTTGGATGAAGAATTGATCAACGGTTCATCTTCGCGATCCGTGGTTTGGAAATGGGACAATTATGAAACGTTGATAGATAGATTTCAACGGTCCGATTTTGTTTTGAAGCGTATGTGCGGATTGGGACTTTCTTTAGTTTCTCTCCTTATTCGACTTTTTGAAACATCTCTTTAAAATAATAAATTGCGTTCATTTTTTAAGCAGTATAAAATTCATGAAGTAGAAGAAGTCATTACAAATTGTGTTTGTTACTATAATAAATTCGTAAAATTAATAGGCAAATGTTAAAGAAAATAAAAATAAGAGTAAGGCTTTTATTTATTTTCTATTTTTATTGGAAATTTTCTCCTTTTATTGAAAATAAGAAATTATGTAGGAAATAAGTTTTTATTATCGCTATAGAGTTTTATTATCTTGTCCAGGTTTTCAAAATATATTTTCAGATTGTTTAATGTAAGGTTGTAGAGCACTGATAAGTATTTTGTGTAAATCTTTGACATCATAATACATAATAATTTTCTGTATAATTTTTTTATGTCTTTATTTGCAGTTTCAACTGTCCCGTTCATCTTCCGACGATAAGCAAAAGAATTATGATGTTCAACTTTAAAGTCATCAAACAATTCTTTCATTATTTCATTATTCAAATTAGTGACATTGTTTACAATAATCTTGTCAATAACTTCTAATCACAAATTAACTTTTTTTAATGATTTTTTTTAATAAAATTCATGTTAGAAAACATATGCCATCACATGGAAAAAACATAATATTAAAAAAAATAATAATAATAAAAATAAACTCTCGTAGTCTAAAAATCTACATTGAGTAATAAAAAATAAAAATAAATAAATAAAAATAAAAAAGTCAACAAAAGAATATTTTCTAATGCGTAGCTCCCAAAGATAATCCCAAAAATCTAATAAGACGGATCATTATTTGTGTTTAGCAACGGTAATAAAATCTTATGATATTGTTGTTCATCTCTACCATTATTTTTTTTTTGGATTGTCTTGTTTTGGAGGTCATCTTATTGGTTTTTACTCCAGTTTTAGGAGGACATCTCCATCTCTTGGAGGTTTGAACTAATTCATTGTCTTCCCTTACTGGTTTCTCTTTTTCTATCTTTTCAACCCAAAACTTAGAGGTCAAATTGGCTTCTGCTAAAAAAATATCAGTAAGGAGAGATTCAACTGTATATGTGACAAGATGGTTGGACATGATTTTTGAGTCTCTTGTTCATCACCTGAAAGAGATTCAAAATAATTTTGCAAGACTAAATCTTGAAAAACAAATTTAGAAGTAACTTGCATTAGTTGCACATTTGAGATGAAATGATCCTTCTGAAATACCAAAATTTTAAATATGCCTATATAAGTGGTTTCGAAATTCTTCGAGTCTCTCTTATCTCTTGCTCTCACTTTTTAGTTGAGAAGTCCTAGAGACAAAATTAGAAGGTTGACCTAACCTCCTTCCTAGCACCATTCTCCTACAACACCCTTTGTTCCAAATCCATCTTTGACCCATTTTAATCATTCCTTCTGCTTCCATGTCTTCTCCTTCCATCAAGATCCTCCCAAATCGAAGAACTTTAGAAGGAATCAAGAAGAACTCCATCATTACTCCTTCTACATCTTATCTATTTGGTTACATTGTTACATTACTTGTTCTTATTCTTTAATTCACATGCAATATTTTAAATAAAAGGCAAGGTTTAGAAAAAAAGGGTAATAAATTTTTAAAAATGTTTTGGAAGACTTTTCTCAATGAGTCATGAATTCGATGTTCTAGTGGGGACGTCTAATGGTTTAAAAATAATTCACAATATTTTTGCAACATATATAAGAAGAACTAAGAAATTGTACACAAGTGATAAACTTACAAGTCTAAGACTTCATGTTTTTGTATTGGTTCACTCTAACATGATAACATATAATTCTCCTTTACAAATTTAAATTGTTCTATCACCCAAATTGCTTACATGTATTCTTACATTGTCATTTCTAGGTCACACGAGTATACAAAATCATTATTGACTATCCTTTTATCTCCTCTTAAGATAAAATATGAGTACACTAAGACACTCCTAACTATCTCTTTCTTTCTTCCTAAGATAACATCATGATGAAACTCTTGAAAATATAACAAAAGTTGTTTAAAAGGTTATGATACAACTATCAGAAAGCAAATATAAAAGCAAATATAAATTACTTTAACACTACTTATACAAGAGAATAGTTTCACACATAATGTTCACTCTCTCAAATTCATCTAGTAAACGATTTTTTGTTTTAGCATTTAGAAGCCTTTTTATCTTTTTGCATGCAGTGTATTCGATTCATGTAGATTTTCTTGTAGGACAATAGCCTTTTCCACATGATTTCTATGGTAGATTCTTCCTGCACCATATCATTTGTGATTGACACCCAACATGTCCATGTAAAATAACTATTGTACCCTTAATAAAATAGAAATTAGGTAAGTTAAATGCACCCAGTAAAACAATAAATTTTCGTAAAAAATTTGATTTCTGGAGATATATATATATATATATATATATATATATATATATCCGTAATTGTGTTATTGTGTTCTGAATGTATATATCTGCAATAATTCTGGATAATTATGTCCGAAAGAATATTTTATCTGAATATTAATATTCATATGATTTATGGATGAAAAAGTATAAAATGTGCCCCTGCCAACTCCTTTAACGTTTTCTTTGAATCTCATGTGGCCCTTGCCAAACACATGGCACTGTCCCATTCGTTGGGGGATAAAAGGATCCTACAAACCTCACTCTCTTGGTCCAATTGATTTGAGGAATACAACCATTTCTTTCCATTGCACTTCCACCCAAGAATTTTTGGAGTGCTTCACCAAACTATTAGTTTTCTATTTTAACCGCAATTATGCACTTGGTTTCACGATTTTATTTTGTCTTTTTTAGTTGCTTTTGGATTAAAGTCCATACCTTTAATTCTTTAAATTTGTTTAGTTTAGTGGATTTTAATACATTAAAAGTACCAAAATCATCATACTGTCAAAAAAAGAGTTAAGGATGATTGGTTTCCGGATATGTATATCCGAAAACATAATGGTGCCTTATGGATAAATATGTCCATAGTTAAAGAGTACAATTCTGGATGACAATATCCATAGGCAAACATAACACTTCCAGATACCAATATCCATAGGCAAAACTGACACTTCCGGATACCAATATCCATAGACAAAACTGACACTTCCGGATGCCAGTATTCATAGGCAAATATGTGACTTTCCGGATATTGATAACAATAAGCAAATTTGTGACTTCTGGATATTAATATCCATAAGAAAATTTGTGGCAAGGACAAAGTTGGATTTAAAAGGTTACGTTGAGTGAATATAAAAAATGATATGGTGCCGGAAGAAATTGCCGACTTCTATTTATAAACATTCAATAAAGGACTGTTGGTTCATTTGTCCTTATGTTGGATTTTTTTTAGAGCATGGTTATCTTTGCATTGAAATAATTTTCCATAACATTAAACATGTTAAGTGTTAGACAACTTTAATTTTGCAAATCCCTTTGTAGTATTGACATTATCAAAAGAGAGTTGGTCTGGTTTGTGACAATTAACTTGGGAATGAGTCAAAGTTCATAAATAGTAGACAACTCACAATTTGAATTGTGTATTGTGATAAGGATGCATACACAACATCTACTCTATTTGTTCATGTTAGCTAATCTTCTTGTCATTCATATTGTCTTCTCATTTATTAGTGTATATTCTCTTTCACTTTTGTGTAGATTTCACCATATCTATTTGGTCTTGAGTAGTCATATGATTTTTCTTTTAAGCTTTCTTGTTATATGAAATTATATTTCTTGCTTCACACTATGTATCTTTTAAATAAACTAAAACTTGATACTCTAGGTATTATATTGTTGTATATTTATGTCTACATCTCAAAAATATTATCTTATTGCTTTGGTTGAAGGCAAGAATGAAACTTATTGTGTGATTATAATCTTGCAATGATGTTGAAACTATACTTGTCTTCCATTATCTACATGACTTTTATAACAACATCAACTACCATGAGAAATATGAATCTAATGAAACAACATTTAATTTTTAGAGTAAAGTTTGTTTTTAATTCCTCATCTATACAAAAATTCACTTTTAATACAAAGTTTTGTTGAACATTTTTTGGCCAACTTAGTCTCTCGATGTTAAATGAAAAACAGGCTAAAAAAATAAAAATAAAAACAGGCTAAAAAATTAAAAATAAAAGCACCACATATAAACAATTCAAAAGTAGATGGTGATAAGTTGGAAGAGCCTCTCAAAATGCAAAGATAAAACCGTTAGTAAATGGAAACATTGTAAGATGGTACAATTTTGTTATACAACAAGGTGTCACTATTACTACGAGAAATTTTTTATAAAGAAAATAACAAAATATAATGATAACTACATATGTACATTAATCAGAATAACGTAGAAACAAAAGCTTCACACAAAAAATAAATTTCTAACTCCGTTCATGATGAACTTAGATCCCGTGAGGTTTGTCCTTGCCATCTGTAAAACAAAAAACATATAATTCACAACCACATTTCATATCATATATATATATACAAGTGTTTAACTTTGGATCACAAAATTATTCATATCCACATATATTACTGATGAAACTTATAATAAATATTGAAGGACATCCATTTATCAATACCCACAAATATCCAGTACCCATCAAATTAAATAAATGTTTGCATATTCAAATAATAAAATTAATATTTTAATTAGAAGTTTATATCAATAAAATATTTTTCATGAATTTATTTTCTCATTTTGGCTCTTCAAAATTAAGCTTTTCTTTTGTTGACTAAAACGAGAAAAAAAAATTAACAAATACCCTTGGAAATTTCTGGATATCTATGTGTCTTTTGTAACACAATGGATAGTTGTCATAGCAGGAACATGTGGGGGATTTTAGACACATGAAAGTTGCAACTCGACAACTCCTTTTTTTTATATATCAATAAATGAGAGTAAATGATAGCTTCCAGAAACCTTGAGAGAAGAAATCTTGCGAGGGGGCTTAAATTGCTATTTGAATGAAGTTCCTTGTTTTGTTTCTTCTTGTGATCCGTCTCTGCATTTCGGGTTTCTTCAGCTGACTTAGTCTTGCTAAGTATTCGACCACCCAGTTCTTGCAGGTCCTTCAATGATAATTCCTTTGAACTGCACAAATTGTTCTTCAAGGGGTTATGAATTGCGATTGATAAGAGAGAGACATTTAATTTTCCTTTAGCATGTTGCAGTGATGAATGTTAGTAGAATGCAAACCTTGCCAAACGCTGAAGCAAATTTTTTACAAGAGCATCACAGGATTGGGGTTTTGTTCTCTCCATGTTTACAAGAGCATTGATAACAATTTGCATAAGTGGCCCTTCTGGATCCTCAGCAGTGGCCTACATGAACACACCATGCTATAACAAAATTCATAATAACTAATCAAATCTATTCTTGCTATAATTAAGTTGCTAAAGATAATTCATTAGGGCCAAATCTACCCACCCACCCCAGAGATACCATCTTAAGATGTTTGCTGGCTATTTTGCTTTTTCTTCTTTATTTTCCTTCTCTTTTCAGAATGCACTACTGTCTATAAATAGTACAAAAATGTTGGAATAGTAGTCATTATCATCTGTTTCACAAAAGTCAATGGCCCATTATATAATCTTGCTTATTTCCACTAATGAATCAGTAGAAGTTGTGTTGAAGATTCTACATCGACTAGAGATAATGACTTTTCATAATATATAAGTGGGATATAAACTTCATCTTACAAGTCAGTTTTATAAGATTGAATTAGACTTAAAATTCATTTCTTAAAATATAACAAATTATGTCTGAAACAACACTAACTGAGAAGCCTTGTACTTTTCCAATTTCAATCAGCACAGTGCAAGCATGTTTATGTGGCATAACAAACTAAATTGAAACAAGAGCAAGTCATAATACAGTCAGAATAAAATCCATGCGTGCATTCACCTCTTTCAATGAAGGAATAAGCAAAACCGATAAGGGCGCAGAGGATGAGATTATTTTGGCACTTTCTTCATCATCGATAGCAAACTGTGATCTAGAATTCCCCTTTTGTGTATCAATGGATTCACGAGATGGTCTGAAAATATATTTCTTGAAAAATCAAAATCACTTTTTTTTATATAACCAATATTTACAAAATACCAGCAGTATGGCAATGGATGTACCTGGAAGAATCAGAGCTGGTTGACATATGTTCTCTCCTGCTTTCCTGTACATCATTGTTAAGTTTTCCCAGTGCAAATCTATCCCGGACATTCATTTTCCTCAATCCACCTTGGATAGCAGCCTTTGCCTGAAAGAAAAATAGGCAAGAAAAATATTTTAAAGATAAGCATCCAAGTAATAAAAATATAAATTAACATACAAAATAATGACAAATAATTAAACAAAATTACTTTAAAAAGGGTTTAGGAAACCAATGGACCTTAAAAGCATTTAAAATGTATGGGTAAAGAACAAAATATGTAAAATGGTACTAAATATAATACAGTTTCCTAAAAAAAGTACCCTACATACTGCAAAGGAAAAAACAGATTATCTTGCCACAATTAACATTAAAGTGAAATTCAGAGCATAGATAAAAGAAATAATAGAACCTCAGCAAGATTTGTAGCACTATCTTCAAATGAGGCATTTGAATTTCTGCTATTATGTCCCAGTCGAGACCTTGGGGTCTGTGGAGAATCAGAATCATCGTGATGACTACGCAAAACAACAGTTCCGCTAGTAGAAACATCTTCAAAAGAAGCATAGCTGCTGCTAGACTGTGACAATAAAATTCTCAATAAGTGAATGCTTTGAAGAGCAACGATAACTAACCATTTTTTCTATTAAAAGATATCAGTTTGAAAAATACTCGAGAGCTTTGGTCACGAAACAGTGATGACTGTAGTCCTTTTGGAGACCGAACAACAACAGTTCCTAATCCATTCCCAAACAACTCATCCTGCTAAATGGCAACTTCAATATATCAAAATATGTTCAAGTATAAAATGAAGTTCAACCTAGTTCATGGGATTTTCAAGATACTTGATGAATTAATGCAGTTCTTTATGATTATATTGCTGTAAACACTTTAATTGCTGCAATAAGCAAAGGAAATTGGAGAAATAATTTTTTATCAGCTTCAGCCCATAATATCTAAAACTGTACTGGTTACAACTCACAGCTAAGCATTTATCACATATATAAATGTTTTAAAAAAAAATCAAGAGGCGCTCACATTCCTTATGTGGAGATATATCATTTAATTTGAAATTAAATTCTTTGAAAAGGGAAGACCAACATAGTGAGAGTCAATTACATCTTCAAGATGATTATCCAGATGTTCATCATGGTAGGGAACTCCCAAATCTTTTCCAAAAGAAGTCTCTAACAACTCGTTTTTATTGCCAGATCCTCCATGATAGCCACTCTCAGGACTTTTTTTTGGGGTAAGCTGATGATTTGAAACTTCAGTTTTCTTATCTCTAAACTGAGGTGGTCGTGACACACTACGAAAGGTTCCAGTACCCTGAGATCCACTAATGCTGAAGTCCCACCCAGAACTTTTCAGGGTTTTACCTTGGCCACTGCATATTAGATAGTGTTAGGAATCAAGAATTGAAAAGAAAAATTAAAACTATTGGATAGTATGAAAAGAACAAGAAATAGGAGAGAAATTTCTCCTCCAAGGGCTACCCTTTCACAAAGGATTTCTCCTTTCTCAAAGAGCCAGTTCTCAATTCACAATAACAACAAATCTGCATCTCTCCTATCACTCTTCCCCCATTTATATCTAACTAACACAATGTCTATTAGAAAATTCACTGTGTAAAACAAAAAGCAATAACTTAACACTCGTAACCTACCTAGGCTGATTAGTGTCATCACCCCTTAAATCTTTCGCAACCTTAATAGTATCAGATGCCTCCCCCATCCCCCTTGGGGCATTTCTAGGTGTTGCCTCATCTTCCTTTATTTGGAACTTTGGACGCTCCCTGTCATGAAAACACGAAGCATCGTGACAATCACAAGCTGGGGAATAATTGGATTTTTCTTATTTTCTGGTCATGCAAAGTGTTCAAAGTGTATCAGCAACAGGGTTTCAATAGCCAGTTCAAACATCACATCTTTTGAATTCAAATAAAACTTACTAATAATTACCAAATAAAAAGAAGAAAAGAGGAGAAAAACTACGCAGACAAAAGGGGAAAAAGTACACAAAATATAGCAAGGTTGCAAGTAATAATTAATACCGTATTCTCTCCAATAGCTTAGGACTCTTCCTGGCATTCCGAATGAAACGATGTCTAAGAAGCTCTTTAGCACTTGGCCTCTGGAATTAAAGTGTCATTAAACGGGGGAGAAGTTAAGGAAGATACGGACAAAAAGAACCTGAGTTATCCATTCCAATATAATTTCAGAATACTATGCGACCAACTAGGAGAAAGTAGTATATATTTGAACCACGTTGAAAGATACAACTTTCAATAGGACAAATCTAGATAAATAAATACAATTTCCAACCTGTTGTAAATAACATATTATGAAGATAAAAATATTCCCAATATCTCCATCCATAGTAATTAGAAAAAAATATCTTTGAAATCCTCCAAAATTCATTTCAGCATATTTTTATTTCTTTATTTTAAAGGATTTGATTATTATTACAAATATAAATGATGAGAATGTTAGTGGTGTGATTGTTATCAATAGAATAATTACTTATTTTCCTACATAGTGGTGTGATTGTCTATTCCAACCCGTTGGTTCACTTAAGCCTGTCCCATATAACTCAACCCAAGCAAGCCAAGAGTGGGGAGGGGCGGGGCAGACTAGCCCTCCTAACCCACATATCTTAAAAATCTAAAAATTTCTTTGTAACCCCATAATTTCTTCATGCAGCCTCACATTTGAATTTTTTTTTACAAATGTGTATTATGGATTGTGTAATCTGAAATATTGTACAATCCAAACACAAATTTTAACTTTCAAACTTCATAACCCCGGAAGTATCTGAATTCCACATTCTGGAATTAAAGAAAAAATATTCTGGAATTTTTACTCATATCTTATTACACATGTGTATAATACTGTGAGACCATTTACCTAATTCATCTAAATAAGGAAAAGAATTAAATTTATTCAAAACTTAAAAATTTATTTTTCATTAATTTAAAAAATATATATTTCTTATACGGGACGGGCTAATAAAATCAATCCGCATTTGCAGGCCAAATGCAGGGGGGCCAACCTGCATTGCTATCCCTAAACTTATATCTATGTTACAATTACTTGACCAGATTTGTCTATTGTAGTTAGTGTTGTAAGTCAATTCATGCAAAATCCTTTTATAGATCATTAGACTTCAGTCATTCATATTCTAAGGTAGATTCTTCTATAGATAGATGCTCTACGACAAGATAGTGTTTTCTTTGGAGAAAATATTATCTCTTGGAAAAGCAAGAAACAATGTTTGATCAACCACTGAAGTTGAGTAGGGCAATGACATCTCTCACTTGTGTGCTTGTATGGGTAAAATAGTTCCTCCAAGAATTAGATTTTTGAGAGGTTTGGCAAATGAAAGATGTATTGTGATAAACAAGTCGCTCTCCACATTACTTCCAATCTAGTATTCCATGAGAGGACTAAACACATAGAAGTCGATTGTCATTTTGTTTGGGAAAAGTTGTTTTCCAAAGAAATATGTAGAGTTTGTCGAATCCAATGATCAACTTGGAGATGTGCTAACAAAATCCCTACAGGACTTCAGATAAAAGACATTTTCACTAAAGGGCTTCCTCAGGACAGATTCCAGGATCTTGTAGGTAAGTTGGGAAGGACTTATATTCATTTACCAACTTCAGGGTTGGTTCAATTGTTATCAATAAATAATTCTTTATTTTCTTATATAGTTCAAGTGAACAACATACTAATTTAGGGTACAAACTTAAAAGACATGTATTCCAATATTTATAAGCAAGTAAAACATAGACACTTGCCTCAACAGGAACCTTCTTCAAGCACAATGAAACAAATTCTTTCATATAGCGAGAAAAATGTTCATCTAGCTGCACAAAATATCATTAGTTGTTAACTCTTTTAACTGGAGAAAATCATTTCCATCAGGAAAACTTTATGAACCAAAAATACTTAGTAACTTGAAAGGTCAATTAATCTAATAATACAATAAAACACAGAACTTGTGGTGGATTCTCTCGAGGTATGATGAAAAGCACTCTCATTGGATGAAGATCCGCAAGGGGAGGCTCCCCTTTAGCCATCTCTATTGCAGTAATCCCCAGAGACCAAATATCTGCCTGTATAAACAAGATACAGAGTGATGTTTCGTCTGGGATAAAGACAAAAACAAAAAAGGAAAGAGAATAAAAAGAACTATGGTAGGATGAACTCGAAAAACACAATAAATGATTTTTGTTGAAACTATAAGGTTACCTTTTCATTATATCCTTCTGAATTTTGAATAACCTCAGGTGCCATCCAAAATGGTGTTCCTACAAAGGTCTGCAGTTATAAAACAATTAGCATATCCAGTCAAAAAATTTCCACTGAATAACATTAGCATTAATTAAATAAGTTGACCTTTCTCCTTGATATGGTTCTAGTTAACTGTGCAGAAACACCAAAATCAGCAACCTGTAACAAAGTCAAAACACATAGAAATTCATATTGGAATGCATGTTAGCCCCCATCTCAAGTTATTTTATCTATCCTTCATTAAGTCATTTTGCCTTAAAAAAACTTGGAAATTATAGCCTCCAGAATAAGAGATACCTTTACATCACCATTCTCAGTTAATAAAATGTTTGCAGCTGCAAAATTGACATCAAATTCTTTGAATTACAGAGCTAATAAAAAAATTGAAGTCCATGATTATAAAATTTCCAAATATGGAAGAAGGAAAGTAGCTTCAAAGTACAGTATAAACAAGGAAAAGAGTGTCACTGTTGATACCTTTAATGTCTCTATGAATTTTTCCTTCAGTATGTAGGTAATCAATTGCATGAAGTAAGTCCCGTAGAATGCAAGCAATTGACATTTCATCAAGTGGGGGACCTGATTGCAGCTGCAAAAGCACCATATAACAATATTGGAAATTAGCAAGAAAAATATACAAATAATAAAAACGAAAAAAAACGTTGGGATTAGAGTGTTCAAGAAGAGAAGGAAAATCAGAAAAATAAAGACATTGAATAATATTGGAAAATCAGCTAAATAAAGACTTTGAATAATACTTTGAGATTGATGTAGAGTGTAATAATGTAATCCCAAATACCCAACAGTCCTACTTTTAGTTATGATTAGATCCAGTAATGTTAGATACACTTTCCTCTGACCTTGAAATATCTAGTTTTCTAAGTTTCTATTTGTTAGTTTGTTACGTCTAACAGTTATCACTTAGAAGTTTGATAGTTGGGTAAAACTGAACAGCTTTCAGTTAGTGATGATCCTCTGCTCTTGTATACATATACTCACTGTACCGGAGTTTCACTGTCTTTTGTATATTTTCAAATAAATCATTTTACTCTTTTTCTATTATTCAATATGGTATGAAGAGCACATTAATCCTCCCTTCCTTTCTCATGGCTTCTGCATGGCAGCATCTTCCACCGCCTCCTCCACCAGTTACTCCAATCTACATTGCACTATCATTCTCTGTTAAGACCCAGATAATCTAATACTGTTTAGGAGCATTAGACGACCCTTGTATTAAGAAGTTTTGATGATAATAAATGTAATTAAGCATTAAATTGACTCTTTCCTATTATTAACATTCTTACATTTATGTTAAAAGGAAGAAATAAATCCTTGCGCATTAACAAAACTGTCTAAATGTTATAAACATTTAAACAGTCTAACGTTTATACTGTTGACAGTAAAAGAATCCATTAAACATGATTGGCTTGTTTATATTCATAAATTAATCTTTAACGGTAATCGCATAACTTGTTTTAATTCAATCACAAAAATACAGCGTCCAATGCTCAAACCTTCTATATTTTAACTGATAATATTTGAGTGATTATTTGCAATGATTCTATACATAAAATATAGAAAGAATTTATACCAATCAAATGAGAACACTTACCACGCAATGCCAAAAAGGATTATAAATATACTGTGATATTTTGTATTGCACATTGTTTCCAGTTTTACACAGCATAGATACAAAAAAGAAACATGACTTTCCATAAGAAGATGCAAGTGTGTTTAATCAAGTTAAATCAAGTAATTCTGCACAACAAGATTGAAGAACAATATCAGAATAACAATGATATCCTCAATGGGAAGATTGCTCTACAAACAGTCAAACTTTGAGCAACTATAAACACATAACAAAGACGAAGACAGACAACATCAACTACTACATCTTCTATCTTTCTTAAGCTTTTATAGTCATAGACTTTGTATCTTTAGTGAGAGTGAAAACTTGTTATATTGATCTTGTTGTACCAAACCTTTTATAGGATGTAGTGTCTAGTGGTTGTAGATGTTGTCTGCTAGTAGGGTCTTCTAATAGTTATAGACAGTAAGGTTGTTTGATGACTCATGTTACGTCATCTCGTGAACCAACTACGTGTTATGTTATGCTAGTTAGTTGTCGTTGTGTACTTCTTACTAACATAACCATTTTGTAGCCCTATACACCTACTCATAGTACAATACACAACAAAGTACTGAATTGTAATGCTTATTTGGATAATAAATGAGATGATTACTCATTGTTATTTTGCTTTTGTGTGTTCTTTGTTCTGGATCTCCAATTGGTATGATTAGCAAACAATATAGCATTGTTTATGTTGTTGTTCTTTGATCTCATTTCATCATTAGGCGCATAACAAACTTGTATTAGAGCTGCTTTTTAATCTTGTTCCACATTTGTCATAAGTTCTTGCAAGAAGATGTGCATCACATTCAAGATTGAGAAGTTCAATGGGAAGAATAGTTTCGACTTTCGAGAATCAAATGAGAGCCTTGCTTAAGGAGTAATGGGTGTGGCCACCGCTCTCCAGAAGCACATCACACATACATAGATAGGTTCTAGAGCAGATGGAGGAAAAGGCTTATTTGATGATCCTTTTGTCACTATTAGATCGGGCTCTTTATGAGGTTGTAGAGGAGAATAACTCATCATTGTTGTGACTGATGTTGAAGAAGTTATTCATGCCAAAGTCCATTTACAAAATGCTTTGGTTGAGGAGGAGGTTTTTGGGCCCTGTATGAAGGAGGGTATGTCAATCAAGGCTCATTTTTATGAACTTAATTCAATCTTGATGTTGCACCAAGACATAGACATCAAGATAAAACATGAAGAGTAGGAAGGTATTGTGTCACTCCACACATATATGGAATATATGAAAGAAGAGAGAATCAGGAAATTAATACCCAAACTGAAAGACTCGATTTTACTCAAGTTTGAACAAGTTTACTCCAAAACATTAACCCATTTGTTGGTTAACCTAGTGAAAGTTTAGGAGTTGGCTCACAATTTTGATTACCATGTTTACATGTAAATATGAATATATGCAACCACATTTTCTACTCAACAATTGTGCTTTAGGAATGCAACACATGAAAATATTCAAAGACATGCAAGGGATGTTCTATTAATGGAGGCAACTTCTGAAGAAGATCATCATCATTTCCAAGCATTAAAGATATAGAAGCAAGTCAATAGAAGTAACCTACTAGATCAGCAACAGAGCCTCCGGCCATGTATTCCATTATTATCCAAAGTTTAGTTTGATTAAGAAAGGAACCATAATACTCAGTAATGTATGCAGATCGACATTGTGACAGAACAGAAATTTCCTGAAAAAATAATTGAAATTATTGAACAAATAACATTAAATATTTGGTAAAAGATGCACATTGTAAAGTAGTAGTAATATGAATGTGTTGTACCTTTTGAATGTCCTCTATTTCATCCTCTCTGCAAACAGTTAAAGAGAAAAAAAAAATGTTATAAAGTTACACTAGGCAATAACTACATTAGAATTTTGAGATCAGCAAGGCAATAAAATGTAGAAAGAATCACAACATTCTACCGAGAGACAAAATCTAAGTTTACTTAACAAATATGAGAACTCAACTTGGTTCGCTACAATGTGTTCTACTTCCCTACAAAATGTAAGCGATTTTTTTTCAATGGCCATGGGAGTTTTTATGTCCCATAGGATGATGCGATCAAGGAAATGAAGTCTTCAACCATAGAAGAACTTGAAAAAGAATTCTCAAGAAGACAATTTAAAAGGTATAGATGTGAAAAAAATAGAGAAGAAAGCCTACCTAGTAACAAATTTTGTAACAAACAAACCAAGAATACCATGGTTCTTTGAATCATAGCTTTGGCCATCTCCCTCAGGCCTCCCAAAACTCGTCCATAATTCACAATAACGATATCATTAGAACCCCCACACCATCCATAACATAACCCAAACCAAAGATCTCCAAAATTACCAACCAAAGAAACTAAGAACCTTCTTGCCAATACCTAGCTTATCCCAACCCTTGTTGAAGTTCTCTCCAAGAACTTCATCAAGAACCAACCTAACCTCACCAAGAATCCCTCAAACCAACCTAGGCTAACCTCACACGCATCCCCTAGCCAAGGACAAGCCATAACCAAACCTAAAACAACCTTAAATACATCCAAAAACAACTATCTAGGAAGCATGGTGCTGTAAATAGTAGATTATTAAGATAAAAAATATTTTCAATAACTCCATAATAATTAGGAAAAAATGAAAATATCTTCAGAATCCTCCTATTCATTTCAGAATATTTTTATTTTCTTATTTTAAAGGTTTTCATTTTTACAAAATAGAGATTATGAGAATGTAATTGGTGTCATTGTTATCGATAAAAGAATTCTTTCTTTTCGTACATAGTTCAAGTTAGTATCAGAGCTCCCAATCTTGGTACAACTCTGTTTTTGCTACCTGTTAATTGTCATCATTGTTGTTGTTCCCCATCATTTTCCAAAAGGAATACAGGTTTTGAATGACCTAAGAGTGCTTAAAATATTGGGTTGTATTGATTGTCAAAGTAGAGCACAAAGTTGAAAATAAATTGTTCTCCACGGTTGAACTTGATTTGGTGGTGCTTTACTCCCATCTTCTAAATGATCATGAAAACTTTGGCCAAGGAACCAAAGTTCAACTAAGGCAAAAAAGATAGAAGTTTTTCCCATTTATTTCTCAAAAGTTATAAAAGGAGCCCAGAAGAAGAGGAGACAGTCCCTGAAGACATGTTGAACCAAGCTAGAGGCAGAGACAAAGTCCCATAATGCAACCGAGAAAGAACAAAGGACAACCCTAGGGTTTCAAGAGAGAGAAATAGTGATCCACTATAAATAACCCACCAAATGGTACCAGAATGAAGAGCTATATGAAAAGATATATCCAAGAAGTAGTTACAGCATAAAGCACAAAACAACTTTACAATAAATTCTATTTAAAACTATTTAATCTAACAAATACTATTGGCCCTTTGTCTCGGGGTGTTTGGATTCTTGAGTTAGGAGCAACTGATCACGTGACTCCTTTTCCTAAGCTCTTCAATTTGTATGTTAAAATGACCAATGAATAACTCATTACATCTGCAAATGGGGAGAGTCTACCCATATGTGAATCTGGAACTATAATTTTAGAATCATCTATTGTATTAAAAGATGTTTTATATGTCTCACAACTGACCAATAATCTTATCTTTATACAAAAGATTTGAATTTTTCATTAATGAGTTTATGAGTCGAGTCTACAAGTCGAATTTACGGAGCTCCCACAAGTTTACGTAGACTCTCGAGTTTGATAACCTTGGTGGTATCTATTGGAATCCAAGGACGAAAACAAACGAAGGTCATAAGCCAACCAGTACTATTAGAGACATGGGCAAATTCCCAAAGATGGCTTCATCATAAAAGACTTGGGCATCCCTCCTTCAACCTTACAAAATCCTTATTCTCTCGTTTATTCACTGAAGAGTCTTTTGAGTCTTTCAAATGTGATAATTCTCAATTGTCAAAGCATCATCCCATCTTTGGTAAAGAGAGGTAATTTCCCATTTGACTTTCACTCTAATGTTTGGGAACCTGCATCAACAAGCGGTGGTTGGATTGCACAATCGCAAGAGGTTCCTATAATGTGGGTAGGGTACTAGGCAAGGTTATCAAACTTGAGAGTCTGCCTAAACTTGTGGGACCTCCGTAAACTCGACTCGTAAACTCAGAATGAGTCTGAGTTTACTTCACATGAAAAAAATATTTCAATAATATAATTAATCAAAGTAGTTAAAACAAATGAGTCCAAATTACTAAAATAACTACATTTAGTAGTGAATGAGAATCATATAACTTCAAAGTACCCAAAATAAATAAGTTCATACAAATATTATAAAACATAAGTTCTTAAAGTTAAATTTGATCCACACATACCTAAAAAATCCTTAACTTAAAAAATGAAATATTCTAACATTTATTTGATCCACACAACCAAGGACCGGCGACCACAAAAGCGACCTCAATGTGAACCCTAGCGTCAACACGAGGTGATTTGGTTTAACCCTTACGTGAGCAACATGAACATTTTGGGTTTATAAAATATACCCTTTGGACTCGCCAACTCGGTTGTAGACTTGCAAGTTCAACCAAGTTTGTTCTTGAGTTAACTCAAAAAAGGGTGAGTGGGAGCATAAACTCCGACGAGTTAAGGAGTTAACTCGCGAGTTTGATAACCATGGTACTAGGTTAATATTATGTTTCAATGTTTGGTTTGGGTCAGGTTGTATGGCCCGACTCCTTTCTTTAAAAGGAAAAAAACTTGGGCCAATAAGCTTCATTGCACGGGTTGATAAGTTTCACAATAAGGAAAGAGAAAATTAGGGTTTTAGTGCATGGGCATCGCACTACCACTTTGTCGTTTCACATGGGCATTGTGCTATAACTCTGTTTCGCATAGTGTTGCGTCGCCACTCCACAAGTTCCACCATTTCTGTTTCGCAATGCCATTCCTTGACACCCAAAGTGGTTGTGGGCCATTGCGGAAAACCCACATCACCACCCCATGTTGTGGCGGTAAGTTGTAACTTGATCATTGATTTTCGCCATGGCACCACCATAACCAATTTTTAACAACACTAAGGGAGAGTAGATAACATATGTGAAATGGCCATAGACAACTTATGTGATTCTAATCCTACAAGTAATTATCCATCACCCATAACTAGAACAAAAAACACGTTTTTGCATTCCTTTTTTGCCACAATTTGATTAGTGATATCAAACATGGGACCATGGAGAAAACTCATCTAATAAATGCTCCTATATTTGTATCATAATTGAGTGAAATTAAATGAAGTGGATATAGATGGAAACAGCTTGCAAGATTTCTTACTTCTTTTTCAAAGAATATGTTAAGGATGACAAGGAGACACCTTTATTTTTCTAGTGCAGTACTTGATTTTTATTTCATAATTCTAATAAACAAACAATTTGATATAATTTACTGGAAGATGCTTTAAGGCACTTTCAGATGCCTATTGTTATAATCAGTTAAGGTATCGAATAAATACAACCAATCATGTAGTTCTTTGAAATTGAACATTCCAAAAAAGAATATACTTACGATTCTTCCAAATCAATCACTTTGATAGCAACTTCTTTGTTTAGCTCCTTGTCAAACCTAGGAAAAGAGAAAGACCAACAAAATGAGAAACAACTCTTTATTCACACATGACTTTAGGTTTTGTTAATAAAATTTACTCGAGAGCAATAAGTAGCAATACTTTACAAATATTAATTTGTAGGTGCAATACTTTGGCTTTCCTATAGGCATAACTTATCGCTACAAATTATATAAAATGATTAGGAGAGACAGCTTAAGAACATTTTATTGCTACATCCTTCAAAATGACATTTATAACAATTTTCCAAATAACCTTCCAATTAGTCATAACCTGCTTATGAGTAGCAAATATACGAATTAGACTTGTCCTTAGAAAAAACTAAACCCAAATAATGTTGCATGAAACATCCATACCAAAATTTTCTTTGCATAACATTCTACTTAAATAACTTACCAAACAATAGTATATTTGCTATTGTTGGTGACCAAATAATGTTGGTCACCTTATTTGCAATCAACCTAATATAATATTGCCCTACACTAGTAAAACATGATGTTAAAGATACAAGGAGAGCAGATGTTTCAATAGTTAATATCAGTGCCTGATATGTAAAGTGCACAGTTACTCTGAACTTTGTTTCTTTTCTCTCTATATCCTCTCTGTTCTGTTATTCTTCTGTATCCCCTTCTTTCTTTCTCTTTATTTCTCTGAATTTTTGTTTCTCTCTGTATCCCATCTAAATTCAATATCAGTACCACTGAACATCCTTCCGTTACTTTTTTCCTTAAATATAGAATAGAATCCATTCAGCAATATGACACTCAATTTTAGTTTCAGATATGCAACTGAAAATAAGAACCTTGACTTAAGAAACAAAACTATCCATAAGTTAACATATGAGAAAGATATGCTTCAATTTTCAAACATTGAAATAATAAGCCAATAAAGTCATATCCAGACATGAAGACAACCTCTACTGCAATGGATTCGGAGCAATGATCAGATCATTAGAATTATCTAACAACCAAATATTTAGCAGTTGAAAGAGATCTAGGTGTAGTTTGTGCATCATGCAAGTCTAAATGTTCAGTGATATTAAAACAGAATGTTAAGCGGTTCAATATTTATGCCTCATTTTCAAATTGTGAAGAATAAAACACAAAGAATAAGTAGGACATTCATAAAATTCAAATATTGATACAACAGAAGGTTTCCTAACCTACTCAGCTCTTTATCCATAATAAACCCTTTATCTACCCTAGCATCAAATTACAGATATCAACACTATACATTCTGTTATCCTTCACTATCAAATGAGAAAGAATAAGTATAAAGCATAAGAATTGTATCAAAAGAAAATAAGTTACAAATATTTCCACCTGCAGAAAAAACAAGAGAGATAGCCTCACACTAAGAAAAACTCCCTTGTGCACAACATGAAAAGGCAATCAATTTCTCAGGGCACATTACAATGAGCTCCAATTTTAAAATCATACACATACCCTTTATACACGTCGCCGAATGATCCCTGCCCAATAAGCTCCAACGAACTAAATCTTGCCCCTGCAGCCTCAACCAGACCCGCTATGTCAGCCATTCTCAGGAGCAACCCTTCAGAACCCTCACACACTGTCCCCTACATAAAAATCTGAAACGCCAAACATCACACACCTCATACCCAAACCACATTCTAACAAGTCATAACCCCACAATCCAAATCAAATCCAAACAAACACCCCTTCTATTGACCCCCAAAAAACAACAACATTAATCAACAGCAACAAAAAGACCAATAAAAGAAAATCGAAGCCAACCCCACGACCCAAGTCAACCAAACTTCAAAGCCCAATACTTGTAACAATAAAAAAGACAAAACCAGCAATAGCAATCTGAAAAGCAACTCAATGCAGCGAAACACTGCACTTGGACTCAAAGCAAAGCAAGAGAGAAAGACAGAGCGTACTTGTGTGAGAGTGTATGAGTGAGAGAGAGAAAGATAACAGTTGTTAGGTGGAAGTGCGATGGTAAAGTGACCACAGAGCAGAATTGAATGCGCAAGGACACTGAGCGAAAACGAAAGGAAAGCGAAACGACAACAAGAAAGGTCACAGCTTGAACCTTTTCGTGACAGAGCCACGAATCGTTGAGAAATTGGTACGGAACTCAGCGAGAGCAAGAAGGCTAAGGGTCAAAGGGACACAGAGAGATGAATCTTTCGGGGAATTTGGAGTTGGGGATTTGGGTTAAGTCGGAGATTGATTGCTTCGTTGTTCCACACATGAATCAAAGGGCAAGTTTATTGTCTCACTGCTTGTCTGTTTCATAATAGAGTCTTCTTAACTTCTCTCATATTTATTTCTATGATTAACTCCTGTAGTAATTTATCAAAATAAATTAATTAATTAATAATTATTCATATAATTAAGTACTTTATTTTTTGTATAAATATAATTGTCCAGTGTTATAAACTTTCCCCTATAATTAATCTAACTCAATCAAATTCCAAGAAGATCGAACTCGAACATATATAATCAAATTAATTAATTAATTGATAACTTATGTTTATATGACTGGTTTTTACATGTGATTAATGCAAAAATTTGAATCAGTGGTATAAATTTCTCTTACTAAATCACTAAATATTTAATGGATATAACTTTAATTTAAGTTTGTATACTAGTTAGATTTATTTAGTTTTAATATTTATGTTTTTAAACTTATAAGTTTAGTATATTTATAAAAAAAATATTTACATTTAACTTTTATCACGTGTAATATTATTTATTTTTTATTCTTTTAAATATCAGGTATTATAAAAATTATATATATATATATATTTATCTTTTAAATTCGAAAATTGAAATGTTTGATTGCTTTTTTTCTAGTAATTTTTTAATTTGTTTCATTCTTTTCTAATAATTGAAGTAATAGTTGGGTTTTGAAATATATTCAAAAATAAATATTTTAAAATATTTTTTAAATGGTTATGTTAAATTTTTTTTCCGAGAGACTGAAATAATTTTTTTGTTATGTAAAGAAAACTTTTCTATTTAAAAAATATAGAATGAGATTATTTTTGAAATCTGTTGATCGCAAGGATTGAAATATCTTGGTGAGTAACAATTTATAGGATGGTATAGTTATAGCCTTTTGGACTATTGATGTAAGGATAAAATATATCATTTGTAAGAAATATTATCTTGTAAAAAGTTAAAAATATGTGGACAAAAATGGAGAAAATGTATGAAAAAAAAAAGTATATAACTGAAAAATAATTTATCACAACAATTACATAAGTGAATGAAACATATTACATTAGGAAAGACAATTCTAAAAAATAATAATCATTAATGTTAACTCTTTATTGTATCTTAATAGTGGTTGTTTAAAACACGTGACAGAAGATAAAACAAAGTTTATGTTTGTTCAAAGAAAAGAGAAATAGAGAAAATACTATGATAGTAACAAAGACAAAATTTTTGAGATAAGAGAAATTAGTACAATTGAATTAGTGAAAATCAAGGATGTATAGTTGGTTAAAGGTTTGAAGCACAATAAGTATAGGCATGTGTAATAAAGGATTAAAGATAACTTTTGAATTATACTACTACATAATTATCCAAATATAATTATGATAAAATTACCTTAATTAGGAAGAGGCATAGTAATATTTATGTATAGATTTAAATCATGCATCATCCTATATGTTATGTTTAATTGCAAATGGTGAATTTGCATGATTATGACATAGAAGAGCAACTCATATTCATATGCTTCATTTAGGATAATTAATCCCAAAAAATCTTGTTATTGGTTAGCAAAGATGGATTTTCAAAATATAAGATTTGTGTTGCATATAAGAAAGGAAAATATGTTAGGATTCCAAAATGTAGATGATATACTCAAATTTGTGTTAGAGACCTAATCTAGAAACTGGTTTGTTTATTTTACCGTGGTGGAGTAAAAAAATCAAAACAACTCCTACAAAATATTTAAGTGAACATGTTCCTGAATGTTTTAAATGATTAAGTGTTCTTTGAATGTGTCATTAAATTGATATACAAATTACTATACTAATGTATGTTGTTTAAAGATGTTTCCAATGCCAAATAATTTGTTACCTTAATGTTTAATCGATTATTTGTTTATGTTATTACTTTTTTAATCCATTATCTCTGTTATTTCTTTTCTTAACCTTGTTAAAAGAATTGATGGCTTAGTTAAACCATTAGGGGGTGAATTTGTTTTAAAAAAAATTTAAGAAAACTTTCACTTTTTTGGGATTCTTTTTCATAAACCTCTAAGACTTAAAATAGAATGCACTTACAAGTGGAATCAAATTTGATACAAGAAAATGTGTGCAACAATATAAAGAATAAGAGAAGAAAGAGATAATGGCACAAGAATTTATACTAGTTTAGATCCACTTGATCTTACTCTATTTTCAATAATTCAACCTGAGAATTGTTGGTTTCACTAACTTTCACAAAAGTTATAACATCAACCAACTCTTGAAGCCCTTAAAGATGATACATGTCACTTTTGATATTAAGAGGATATACAACAATGTCAACTCTCACACCCTAAAAGTATATATAACTTTACCAACTATTAATCACCAAGATTAAAAATTGGGACAACCAAGCTATAAACCATAACAAATTACAAAATAGAAAATGTTACCACAACAGAAGCAATTTACAAAACAACATTTTGTCATAGTCTTCTTTAAAATCTCTGTAGTGCACAAATGAGTGTATGACAATGTTAAGAGCTTTTTGATTGCTTGTAAATTTCATTCTCAAAATTCGTACTCAAAATTTGGAGTTAAGTGTTCTATTTATAAACGTCGAAAACCACTAATTAAGATATATTATATCATATTCAATAATTATTACTCATATTAATTGATTATTCTATGTAAATTAGTTGAAAAGAGCTATTACTTTAATCGATTAATTGATCAGATAATCGATTAAATTAGTTTTACATTATTATTGTAGCGAGTTTAATCAATTAATGAGATTTTATTAAGAAAGGTTACAAAAACCTTCAGTAAGACATGTATTTATTGGGATTTATTAAACACCTAATAAATTTAGGTAGTTTTAGAAAAACCGCAACAAAGATTATTGTTTTCCACTTTAACCATGAAGGAACACATATAATGATATGATCCAAATCCCTTGTGTTTTTCTTTTGACCTTTGAAAATGAACCTTCACATTTACTTAACACTTGTTAAGTTAATGTACAGTGGGGATTTTCCTTAGATTTCTCGCCTTAATTGCTTAAGAATTCGGATCTTAATTCTAAAAAGTATCACCTAATGAATCAACCTAAAATCAACTCACATCATATAACCCTAGAGATCACTCTTCCCATCTTTATTTCTTAATATTCTTATTTCATCTTTAAAATCTAGCATGTCCTATTTCTTCTTTGTTTTGACAACATTTTTCTTTTGGCAGAGCATTTTGTAACAGCGTAAAAAAGCGCACAGAACCTACCCCCACCACGGTTTTTTTTTTCTCTTTCTCTCTCTCTCCATCTCTCCCTTCTATCTTCTCTCTTAATTTCTCACTTCATACCTCATCTATTTTAGAATATGATCGGACCACGCTGTAGCTGAGGAGTTAAGGAACATTTATACCCGATCAGATTTTCAAACAGAGTAAGTTCATTTTTACTCTAAATATCCTTTGTTCTCTGTTTTTCCTTAGGATTTAGTCATTAATCTTGGTGGGGTCAGTTGAGAAGTTTAATCCTCTCAACTTATTCTATTATATACTGAATTTTTGTTCTGTTTGGATAATTTGCATTAGACCCATAAATCTTGAAGCTTATCCAGACTGTGAGGAATAAAATTCTAGAAGTTGCTTGGAAAGCAAGCAATTAAGGTAAGGGAAGCTAACTTTAACTCTCAATAATACCCCAGGCTAAGAGATCTGAATATGGAGGGGACGTGGTCCCAATATTTAATTTCTCTTTCAGGGATGTTGTTTGTTTATATATTATTTAAACTTAATAAATATTATATTTTGACAGTTTGAGAGTTAAATATTGTTTTTGATATTGGAAATGTTATTGAATGATATGAATTTTTAAATGTTATCTGGTTGAATGATATGTATTATATACGAATGATGTAAATTGTATGAAATTGATGTCATACATTTGCGATAATGTAAGAGTTGTTGTTTGATGGTACATTAATTATGAAAAGCCTATGTTTAACGGAGATCTTTTGGCTTCACTGATGATCTAAGTCATGTAGACTAAGATATCAGGTGGTGAGAAGCTGAGAGGGAGTTCATACACACCGGGTCCCGCTGTAGACACTCAGTATTAGATGTTTGAACTTATCCTGATCCTTTCTATTGTATTCGCTGGTAATCTTTGGATCAAGTGTTAGTCTCTGGTAGGGGCATACTTAATGAGTCTTCCGGAAGACGAAGTGGGATTGAAATGAAATCCAATGATTATGATTGAAAATAGATCCATGTGTGGTCTATATGAATGATGGAATTG
>Ga0123342_1003586_pt1 | contig 24762 bp, 10 predicted proteins | sample Turbeawhitnodule_FD_89960 | JGI IMG/M metagenome (GOLD analysis project Ga0123342, IMG submission 89960) | Root nodule microbial communities of legume samples collected from Mexico - Turtle bean Mexico white nodule | ecosystem: Host-associated > Plants > Roots > Nodule | place: Mexico: Nepantla... | reverse complement strand
TTCATAGATTATTGGACTATAATAATAAATAAATTCATTGTTTTAATTAATATTCTTATAATTGGGTTTATTTGGGCCTTAACTATTATTATTGTTAATTTTGTGTTTTTAGAGTAAATTATCTAGAGGAAACATCTACCTTTGTGAATGAGCCAAATATGCAAAAGTCCAAGTTGCTTTTTGAACCAAAACAGTAAACAAATTTTGATGAGAAGAAAGAGAAAATAAAATCTACAATATATCAGAAACAGAATTGGAAACAAATCTTCTGCAAAATACAATAATTATGAAAAGATGGAAACGGTTAACAAAATATAAACTACAATATTCTCCCAAGAGATCCCTGGACCAGAAAAGCCTATAAAAGGACACAAGCATCAAGAAGAAAATGGGGAGCTTCATAGGATTTTCTTAGTTTAGTTTCTTCTTAGTAATTCTTTTGTTTTGCCTCCGCATGGAAGGCTAAACCTTTTTTGTTGATTCTTTTGTAATTCTCCATTTAGTTATGAGGTTTTGTTTCTTAGTTAGTTCGCATTGTTCTAATTAATTTCTTGGGCGAATGATTCAAGAGATAAGAGGTAAGCATTCCCACGGAGTATACGCATGAAAAAAAGTGGGTATTGATTAAACCAGTAGACGCATGTTTTACTGGTGAGTTCTAATTGAATTAGATTGACGCATGTTCAATATGGTTTAACTCTGTTGGAGGATTGACAAAAGATTAATCTTTAGAGAACCTGTGAAGAATTCAATGGTGAAAGAACTTGGGATCAACCGCTTTTTATTTTTTGTTTCAATTCTCTTTTATATTTCCTGCATAACTATCTCAATCTTTTTTTTTTCACTTTACCATTATTGCTAATTTTCATTGTTTGCAGATAGGTTTTGAATTCTATTCACTGAAATCACTATTGGATTCGTTGGGAGACGACTTGGGGTCATCTGACCACAATTATACTATCATATCTATGGTGTTGGACAAGTCTACACTAGAATTATATTAATTTAACAGCAAAACGACAACTATAAAAAATCATGAAATAAAAACTAATTTTTAGAGACCAAAATAGAAACTAAAATTAATTAATTGTTATAATGACTAAATTAGAAACTATTTTAATCGATATCTAATTAGCTATCAAAGTTATCAAGGTTTTTGCTACCAAGTTTAGAAACTAAATAATTGGTGGTTAAAACCTTGGTTGCTAATTAGATACCAATTTAGAAACTATTTAGTTACTAATTGCAACTAATTATTATTTATTTATTATTGCAATTAATTATTTTTGTCTCTAAAACTTGGTTTATATTTCATGATTTTCTTGTAGTGTTAGCCTAACTCAATATCACAAAATCGGCTTATAAGGTGAAATTTTCACTCACTTATATTCTATGAAGTGTTCTACTATTTAGTCGATGTGGGATCTCCAACACACTCCCTCACGTTGAGGCTACCAACTCGTGCGTGAGATTATATATTATGGGTGGTCTGATAACCGCTTCATGTGTCTGATAAGCCCAACAAATAATCGCTAGGATAGACTCGAAATGACTCTGATACTATATTAAGAAGTGAACTTTAAGTCTAACTAAACCTCATAAAACCGGTTGGTGAAGTTTGCACCCACTTAAATACTATGAAATGTCCTAATCTCTAGTCGATATGGGATCTCCAACAATAATTAAACTTAGCGTCGTCGTTGGGAATATTACGTGAGAAAGTAAATGTGAGTACATTGTTGCCATTGGGGACACTATTTGGAAAATAAATGAGTAAAATGCACCCAAGCACTCAAGGAGGGAGAAATGGCCACGATGACAAAAATGAAAAACGAAATTACGGAGAGCGAAATGACCACGAAGAAGACGTAGGTTTTTTTGGGAGGAATTTCAAGATTATGAGTTTGAAAGTGTGAGACAGAAATGAGAAATTGAAAGTTGAGGAGATGAAAATATGAGACAAAAATGTTTTAATGTTTTATTTTTCTCTCTCATTAAATAACTTAGCGTGGGCTAAGGTGACGATAAACGTACACGCCATCTTAGTGTCATCCACAACTACACTAAATGTAATAAAATATTAACTTGCATTCACTTTGTATCCACATTCTCGACGTAGTATCATTCTACAACATTCTCCACGTCATCTTAGTATTATTCTGTCACTTAATTTGTTTCATTGCATCTACTTTGTGTCCTAATTCTAGACTCTAACTTATTATTATTATTTTAATAATTTTTAGTAAGTTAAAGGTCTTCATTAAAGACACAATATTTGACATTTATTTTTGTGTCCAACTTGAGTAAACTTCACCCATGCTAGTGACTTCCTTTTTATAGCCCCCACTTTTTTTTTCAGCTAAAATGGATTTTTTATTGTAGTGAAATACTTCCTCCAAGCACTTTTTCTATAGATTTCTCAAATATCTTATTATCTCTTTTTGACCAAAACTTACCTTAAAAATTTTGGTGGAGAACATATAAAATCGATCTGATCATAATTTGTTTTATAATAAGTTTCTTTTTTATATTTTTTTCTTAAGTTAGGTTTGAGAAGTTTTACATGTCTTGTGACTATGGTTTGCACGTGGTCTTAAAGTAAAGAAGATTTTTTTAGTCCAAGATCATAATGTTTAGATCATTAATCAGAGAAATGTGTACATGTTTGAGAGCTTAAACTTGACTTGAGCAAGTAAACAAATAAGAAAAACTAGATAGATAACGTAAACCCTAAACAATTAGACAATCTTAATAGTCTTAGCAAAAATAAACTACAAATGTAAAAAAGATGTTATATTCATCTTTTATTTATTCTTCATTTTATATATATATATATATATATATATTCTATAGAAAGGAAGATTTTATTTTAAAAAGACTTAATATCTATATCTATATATATTTTTTTGTTTGGTAGTTAGTAAAAATGTTAAAAAAAAGAATAAGATGTTTTTAATTCTGAAAGGACTTTTGGATGTGCTAAACACATTTCTTATGTTTTTAATTAAACATTTTTTTTTATTTATGTTATAAATTAATCACACTCATTTTTCTAATTTTGTTTAAAATTACAATACTAGTTACAATTTAAATAAAAATTATAAAAATTAAATATCTTTCATTAAAACCACAAACCGAGTGTTTTTTTTATTAAAAATAAGAAAAAGTGAATACCTATTTAAAACTTTTAATAAGTATGTAAAAGAGATAAGTACATATTTTAATATTAAAAAAATGTAAGTGTTACATAATATACCATTAACAAGACAAATTAAAAACTCACACATTTGTAAAAAGTATAATTTTATAATTTGTTTACTATTTGTTAATTCAGAAAACATTAATATAATTTTCAAATTTTGACGAATAATATTGACAAATAAGTAAATTCAATTATTGACGGAGTATCTACTTTTTTGCATAAAATATATTTTGAAAATTATTAAATTTATATCATAAAAAAGTTAGAAGAATAGGTGTCTATTAAAAATAGCTGTAGTGTGTATTGGGAGATTAATTTTAATTAGTGTTTACATTTTTTATCATTATCATTATTAATTTAGTTTAGTTTTACATATTTTACTGATAAATTAAATATATAACAAAAATGTTAGCACGTCTTAAAAAAAAGAAGATAGTTAACACCATCATTTTATCATGAAGGTAAAATGTATAAAAGTAGAAAGATATGATGATTAAAGATATGAAAAAAACTTGAATGATGAAACAAGTCTTTATGTCCACGTGATAAAGATATTTTATTTATGATATATACAATAATAAATAAAAATAAAGACGATAAAGACAATTTATGATACATACTATTATAAATAAAAATTAAAAAAAAAATTTATAACGAGTATAAAATTTTATGAGTCAATTTAAATTTTAAAAATATATTAAAATGCTATGAACTATGTAGCATAAACACTGATACGGATACTGATATGACATGAATACGGACGTGAAAATAAGTATAATCTCTAAAATGTAGGACACGGGAACACGAATCTATATATATATATTGTATAATTATGAATTATATGAATTGACAATAAAGATTTATGTGCACAAGTATATTTCAGATATTTTTTTGGAGCAAAAAATGTTGTTCATGACTAGTTCAAAATGATTTGTTTCTTATTTTATAATCATAATAAAAATTCATACAATAAGTTTGAGTTTTAGAAAATTAATGTATTTTTCTTTTTTAAAATTGTACTAGAATTATAAAAAATTTAACAAATATTTTTTGAATTGGACACTTTATGGATACGTGTGTCCTACGAGTGTCGGTGTTCGTGTATCCAAAACTTACACGTCATTTAAGAGAAGTGTCTGAACTTCATAGACTATGAATGATCTAATATATTAATATATTAAAAAAATTGAAAATAGTTTGTAAACTTTGCTGAGTCTAACATAAAATTTAAACAAATTACACTTGAATGTTAAAATATAATGGTTGAAGATGAAGTTTGTAAACATATGTTCTCCTACTCTTCTCTTTTCATTTTTACTTTTTAATAAAATAAAATGAAATGAGACAAAATTAAGCACCGGTGTTTTCTCTCTAAATTTTCCATCTTTCTTCACTTACGAGTGAGTTTTGGACGAGATCCCTCTCTCTTCCATTATCGATCTCACCATTTTTCTCACACTCAACACCATTTTCCATACTCTTCAGACCTGTTCTTCCTTTCATTCCAAACAAAATTACAACTTGAGAGTTGATGGCTGCTCCACCTCCAAGGGCTCGTGCCGATTATGATTATCTCATAAAGCTTCTCTTGATTGGTGACAGCGGTAGACTCTTCTTCTTTTTCAAATTAATTTGTAGGCAAAACAAATGTTGTAAAATCAAACACAAGGGGAACATGCGATTTCTTTGTAATCATAAATTATGGTTCTTTCACTAGGGGTTCCCTTTTTGTCATTCCACCATTTTTTGTTTTTTGTTTTTTTCTATATATTGAATCGTTGAGTTTGGAGTTCTGCAAATGCATCTTTTTCAAATGGGATTGGTGTTAAACCGTGGCAAAAATTGTTCTTTTCATGATCTGGTTCGAGTCAGCATTTGAATTTATTGTTTGTGTTATTGTGCTGCAAATTTTGGGTGAAAGAGGTTGGATTGCAAATTTTGTGTTGACTTGGGTGGTTATCATTTGAAATTAGCCTTCTCTTTGATCCATTAATAATTTGTTTAATTCTCAAAATTTCGGTTGCCAAAATAAGCCCTCAATGGTCTAATTGCATCTGCAAGATGTTCTTGTGTTCATGAGATGAGACCTTTAATTTCCTTTCTCCCAACAAAAGCTAGAGTGATAAATGTATATTGATACTGTGAACGATTTCTATCATCCAATCACAAACTAACTTGTATGACGGAATGACTATGTGTAATTAGAATAATTGAATACGTTAACATGATTAGTGATTGGGTTATAGTATAATGTTTCTTACACTAGTGGTGCTCATAAATTAAGCTCCAAAAATTATGGCATTTGTTGAGGTTTCGCAAAGGGTTGGAAGTATTTTAGTTGGCATCCTAGTTATCACAATGGAATAATTGTGTAGCTTTTGTTTGAAACTATATGCAAGCTAACATCTCATGTTTTTTTATTTTATTTTTGGAGGTGTTGGAAAAAGTTGTCTCCTTCTGCGTTTTTCTGATGGTTCTTTCACTACTAGTTTCATCACAACTATAGGGTATGTTTTTTACAGCTTAGGAGTAAAAGTATAGAATTTTGTTTGCCAAAAGCTTCTCTCTCTAACACCAATAGGCCCACCTTCCTAATGTAGCATTGATTTTAAGATAAGAACCATTGAGCTTGATGGCAAGCGGATCAAGCTCCAAATTTGGGACACTGCAGGGCAGGAGAGGTTTCGGACAATTACAACTGGTAAGATTTATGGGTATTGTTATATTGATTTTAGTATCATTGTATGTGAGACTTGGAAATTCGTTTCATAGCAGTTGACATATGGTTTGTGGCTCTTCCTGATGTAGGACTTAAAGGTGGTGAAAAAATGGAAAATAGGAGATATAGTATAGAAAAAAAAATATAAGCTTGAAGAAAAATTAGAGAAAAAAAGTCAGGAAAAGAAAGGGAAGTAATCAGTGAAAAAACATCATAGTTCTTATTGAGTGTCAAATATGATATGTTAGACCATAGAGGCAGCTTATTGTTCTAGTTTGGAGATGATACTTCCAAATCCCAAGGATATGACAAAAATTGGATCCTGGGATATCTATTATTTTGAACCTTAAAATGGTCTCTTCTTGCTATATCTTTTTTATCACCATTGTTTCTGCTGCATAACTTTTTGTTGGTGAGAAAGTTTCTGTAGGGATAATATAACTTCCATGTAGATTTTTTTCTCAAGTTAATTATTAAATGTTAAAGATACAAGAGACTAGAGCCAACGAGAGTTTGTTCAATTTACATGAGATGAATATTACAGAGATTCATTTAGGATATGTGAGTTAGGTTTTGGAGGGGAGTGAAAGGATTGACAAATGTTTTATTTTAAATTAAGATAGATAATAAACAAAAAACTAATGCTTTAAGTTCATGCTAATCTATTACTTTGTTTCTTTTATTTACAATAAATAAATTATAGAGTATTGACTAAAAATGAAAAATTTGCCCTCCCTTCCAAAAAACAACTTCTAAACATCCCCTTTGTATTAATTTGTCCACTACCAAGAGTTAAACTTCAGAAAAACCGTCCATTACTGTCGTTTCATTCATGCTACCTTAAATTTTTTGTATTTTTCAAATTTTTTAAACTTTTTTATATATAAAAAACGTACAAGTGGGAGTGTTTATCATTTAAGTTTTTGGTGTTACCTATCTTTTTTGTATTTTGTTTTCGCAGCTTACTATCGAGGTGCAATGGGCATATTATTAGTCTACGATGTTACAGATGAAGCATCATTTAGCAGTAAAGTTCTCAATTGTTACTTAAGTTCGAAATTTGAAAATCTATGAATAACTCTTCAAACTTTAAATGCTTTTTGCATTTGGAATATTCATTCTGCTTCTACTTATTATAGATATCAGGAATTGGATTCGCAATATTGAGCAACATGCTTCAGACAATGTTAATAAAATACTGGTGGGGAACAAAGCTGATATGGATGAAAGCAAAAGAGTAAGATAACCTTGGTCATGTTTGGTGAAACCTCTTCATTTCTCTTTCCTTGTACCTTCTACAACTTGAATGAGCAAAGTAAAGATACTTCGAACACCAATTTCATTTGAACAAGGTTGTAGAACTAAGAGCAAAAGGGCTTGGAAAAATAACCAATACTGTTATCAAATGTTCTTCCATCATTGTTATGCAAGTTACAACTTATGGTTAAATTTCATCATTGATGGTGTTAGAGAACCCTGTTACTGCAAGTGAATTTTCAACTGTTTTGCTGGGATGTGGAGGTTAGAAAGGGGTTGAGTTTTGATTTGAGATGCCATATGTGCATGCATGTCAGACTTGAAATGTTTGTGATCGTAATATACCTTCCCGTCTCTTTTAAGGTTGTGCCTACATCCAAGGGCCAAGCACTGGCCGATGAGTACGGAATCAAATTCTTTGAAACTGTAAGTGGTGTGTACCAGAAAATGTGGAAACCCCTAAACTTCTTGTTATTATGCTCATGAAAAATACCATTGCAGAGTGCAAAGACAAATCTAAATGTTGAGGAAGTTTTCTTCTCAATAGCAAGAGATATAAAACAAAGGTTGGCTGACACTGACTCCAAGGCAGAGGTATTTGAACTTCCTCTCTCAGTACTTAAATGTCTTAATAGTTCCCTCTTCCTCTCTGAAGTTGATATTTTCATTGCAGCCATCAACAATCAAAATCAACCAAGACCAATCAGGTGGAGTCGGGGAAGCTGCACAAAAATCTGCTTGCTGTGGTTGATGACAAATGTTACAAATTGGAGGCAACATTACTCTCCAAGAACATGGAGGAAAAATTACATGTATAATGATCATGATGCTGACTTGCACTCAACCTTGTCATTCTTCATAAAATTGTGTGTGATAAGTAGTGTCTGAACCTTTTATAACAAGTAATCCAAGACTCCATGCATCGTGGAGATTGCATGTCTAACTCTACCCCCAGCTTTCTATGGCGGGGGTCGTGAGATTCATTCAATATTAATTTTTTCCCAATGTATAGATGCAAAGCAAACGACTTGTGCTGGGCTGAAACACATTTTGAAAATTTGTTCTCTGCCATTAGGCACTACAGTGAAATATAAATGCAACCTTCATATTAACTACTTAAGGCAAAGTTGATATAAAAAAATATATTAGCCTGGTTGTTTTCAGTGAAAATATAAATTTTAAATATTTTACAAAAGTTAAATACGATCGGAAGAATTTTTTTTAGTTTCTAATATGTTACAATTTTCTAATATCCGAACTACCTTAGAAATAATTCTGTGTCAAGTACAAGATAAAATCTTAATAACGTCTGCCAAAGATATTACCCAATGGAAGACATAAATAGTAAACAAAATATGAAAAAGATAAACATATTACCTTATTTTCGAGATTGAGTTTTGTATTGGTACAATCAAACGATTTGCTGAGTTGGCCAACACTCTAACTAGGTCATCGTCTAAGCAAAGTCGAGGTGGTCACGTGACGCCACATGGTCGATCGACCCCTAACATTTAGTCAATGGTTGACCAAGTCAGCATGGTTAATCCGTGGTTAAGGGTTGTTTAGCATAACCCTAAACATGAACCAAATCCATAATCTGGTCCATCAACGAAGGTTCATTAAGATAATATAAATAGCACGCATCCCAAAGAGAAAGGTATGTCATTATCTATGGTGCTCACCCCGACTGACTTGAGCGTTAGAGTGCCTTCTGCAGGTACTATTCCCGTCTGTGGAGCCAGACGACTGAGAGGAGGAAAGTGTGACGGAGAGCTTGGAGTATTGTAGACCGACTGAAGGTGGAAGCAAGAGCAATCATTCTCTAGATTCCAAACCTGTTCGAGAACAAGTTTATATATATATCAAATTAAAAAAAATATATTGAGTTACATAATTAGGTAGTTAATAATTTTCTGTAAATACCATGAAAATACTTACTGATGTATTGAACTGATCCTTTTAAAATTCCATTTTTATATAAAAAAATTGTGAATTTTAAAAGACAATGAATCTTATGTAGAAAAAAATAAATTAAAAGGATTTTTTGAATTCTAATGAATCTTTGTCATAAGAATTTAAAATATTTTGAAAGCAAAGTATGAAATTATAAGATTTGAAGGAGCTTTATAAAGTTTTAGAAAACATTAAAAATCAAAATTGCAAGAGCCAATAAAAATAAATAAATTGTAAGATATGGATAAAAATATAAACCCAATACAAAAATTTCAATGTCTGAATAACTATTTTGTTCTAACTTCATGCTCTTTGTGTTAACCTTGTATACATTACTATTTTTTTTTTTAGTTTATATGATTGGATTTAAATAATAAGTTTATTATTATGGTTACTGTTATTTGGTGATATCGAAGATGAAGATTTTTATGTTGGTTCAATTAAAAAATTCATCATAAGTAACATCATTCAAGTATTGAACATGAATATTTATATCGCCTTCTCGATAGAAAATAACATATCAACGTATAAGGAAAGAAAATATGATAATAGTAAAACAAAGATATAAAATTCAAAAAGCCTAAATTATTTACACGAGATTGTTTTAAAGATAACTACAAGAAAATCATGAAATAGAAATTAATTTTAGAAACAAAAAATAATTAGTTGCTATAGTGACTAAATTAAAGACTAAATAATTAGTAGTTAAAATCTTGGTAGCTAATTAGATACTAATTTAAAAACTATTTAACAATAATATAAACTAATTTAGAAATATTTTTTTTAGTTTTTAGAATGATCATTACAACTAATTATTTTAGTATATAAAAATTGGTTTCTATTTGATGATTTATTTGATGATTTTTTTAGTGTAAATAATCATATTCATCTTACTAAGTCTGATATATGAGAATCCTTCTTAAAAAAAGTATATTCATCTTTTTATAAGCAGTAAAACATTTAAATTAAACATGACTGAATTTTATTATCTCTTAAAAAAAAATCTTTAATCATCATAATGGAATAATACAAAAAAATAAAAATAAAAAAAATCAATCATTCAAAAGTAATTACAAAAGACTTTTCACATCTAGAAGATATAATATAATATAGGATTAACCTATATCAACCATAACTCATGGTTGGGTGATGCATCATATGAAATAAAACTATACTTTTGCATAGGTAGCTTCTATGAAATTTAATTATATTTTATTTTGGTGTTCTTGAGAGTGATTGGGATGAATTCGTAAATTTTGAAAATTAATTTGGTATGTTTTTTAAAATAAATTGGGGTTGTGTTTTTGAATAATTTCAACCTAGTTTAGTGTTAACTTTCTCTCTCTCTAAAAGATATGTATTTTTTCCAACAATTATATATTAGTAATAAAACTTTTTATTTAATAAAGAATATTATGTATAACATTACTTTGTATTATAACGAAGTATTTTATTTCAAAATTTGTAGTTATAAACTAAACAGTAATTAAACTTTATATTATTTTATAATTTAACTATATATAATTTTAGATTGATATGTTGTAGTTGACTCAACTTTGTTCAACTTATTTCAGGTTTTATTCACAGCCAGGATTAAATTTAAATAAACGGATTGATAAAAAAAATTAGTTTGGATAACAACAAAGATGGAATAGGTCTCACATAGTTCCTTACTCACTTCTAAGCCAAAGTGTCTAATTGAAATGCATTACAAAATTATTAATAAAGATAATTTCATTGTAATTTACTATTTCTAGTAACTTGTAATGATTTCTTTACACTTTTTCTTCCACTTAACAATAAATTTTTTAGGTCAAACTCTACTTGAATATTTTAATTTAATTTTTACGTTTAATTTGGTCTTTAATTAAAGAAATTAATTCACTCTAATAGAGGTGATTAAATTGATGACATGAATGCGACTACATTCATAACGTAGACTGAAACTACACTAAAAATAAATAAACTTACATTCCACTAAACATATTTTCAATATAAAAATATTTAATCCCATAAAAGGATTTATAGGATAGATATTTTTAGTCGTGGTAGGTTGATAATCCAACAATTAATTATTCTGGATTATAAGTGTTAAAAAGAAAAGGAAAAAAAATTCTTTTATTAAAATAAAAAAAAAATTGTTAAGTGATTCGGATTAAAAGAGAAATAATCTTTTAGTCAAATATGTGAATGTCAAGAGATGCAGCAAAAGATTGAAAAGTGATATATCTGAACATGCAATGATAAAATTGATGGAAAAAAAAATATCGGGAAGCAACACTGATAATCACGAATCTAACTAAACAAAAAAAAATAACACAAAATTTAACGTGGTTCGGTCGTCAATTGCAACCTACATCCACACAGACAATGTTTTCACTTTTGTCCTTACAAATCAATTACAAGTAAAAATTATCTCTTAAAATAAAAATTATAAAGGAGACACAATAATTAAATCTACTAAATATGATGTTTAGTCAGTCCAACTCAATTGATATCACTTCATACTAAAAAAAATAACATGTTTTTAAACGTTTTATTTGATTATTGCAACTACAAAATGAATTTGGGGAAGTAAGAAACGAAAAGAAATCATAAAAAGTACTAAAAAAAACTGAACAGGGATTGCATCCAAAATTCTGGAATCACATGAACAAATGTGACACAGGTGTTCTTAAATTGAGGTTGAGATGATTCTCGTAGGGTGTCAAGTTCAAGTCGAAGCAGAAACGAAGGTTTTTAGTGGCTGTAGATTTTGGCAGATCTTGGTGATGACGATGAATTGAGGAAACTCTATGCTTTCTCATATGTCCTCCCAAAGCTTGTCCAATGCCAAACACAAGTCCACAAATTGAGCACTGGTGCAATTTTGGTGTGACCACCGAACACGAAAGGTTCGAAGCCATGCGTTTTAGCTTCTTGTGGCTCGCTCTGTGGCCTCCAAGGGCTTGAAATGAAGGAAATTGCTTGTCACAAGTCTTGCACTTAAACTCACCACTCTTCACAACCCTCTCTCTTGATGCCCCTTCACCCACTTCCCCCACCAACATCAAACACTTACTCATGCTTCCGTACGAATCACAACAACGTTGTTAAATGGGAAAATGTGTTGGACTTTGGTGCCATTGCACAGTGTGTATATATACTGTGATGAAGTGAATGGACAATGGTGGAGTGTTAATCGTGAGTGAGTGTGGGTCGAAACACGAGGTGACACAAGTTTTTGTGGTGGATCAATGGCTATGAATAGATTGCGTGACCACGTATTCATGCACTTTGTTTTGTTTTGTATTGTTTAACTGAAACTCCCAGTCAAAGCAGGGAAAGTTATGAATCAGATGAATACAAAAAAATGATATTCCCACAGTTTTTCTATTGCATCATTCCCAATAAGTAATGTTTGGTACAAAAGTATATACTATTCCTATATTCAATCTTGTATTATTTGATTTACTGAATAATTAATCTGATGTAAATTATTTTTTCAAACCGATACAATTATATATAATTCTTGTGATGGGTTTAAAAATAAATATATATAATAAAAAGTATATTTATAATTAAATGGTATAAAAAATATTAAAATAAGTACCGATGGTTGTAAAGTTAATGGAGAAAAAAAGTGATTATCAATTTATCAAGGGCATTTCTAAAAATATGGTCAAGATTATAATTCCAAAAAAAATTAGATTAAATATGTTATTTCACTAACATTTAATTTTTTTTGACGTTATTTCATCTTAAGGTAAGAGGGAACACATAAAAAAGTGGAGATCAAAGAATGTGGTAAATAGGAAAGAGAAGATACAGATGTTATTAAGAAAACTAAGAAAATGAAGTTAAAAAATAAATTATTAATTTTCTCCTTTTCTTTCTAAAAAAGTTGGATCCACATAAAACTATTGGGAGACTAAATTACTATTCCAACGAAAAAAAAAAGAAAAATAAAAGTGAAAGAAAAGGAGACAGATTATTTATTTGAGAAAAAAGTGATATATTTGTTTAAATTAATTTGTTTATAAACAGAATATATTTGTTTAAATTAATAGAGAGGGAAAAATAACGGTAAATGAACAAGAAACATAAAAAAAGAGTGGAGAGAAATAATGAAAAAAAGTCACCTAAATTGGAAATAAAGAAAAGAGAGTTTACGGTTATTTTATAAAAAAAATTGAACAGAAGTGTTGGTTGGGATGGAGTAGCTTGATGAAGTTGGTTTAGGAGAGTTACTGCAACTCCTTTGGATGGAGTGTAAAAAGTGTGAGTAGTTTGCAAGAAAGTTAGAGTTTAGAGAAAATGGGGAAAAAGTGGAGATTTTGTGAATGGAAGAAGCATACATCGAAATAAGTATAATTCAACTTTATCTTTTCCTTATTTATATTATGAAATGTTTTTATCTTCTGTTTCGATTTTAATTTTGTTAGGACACATCGTTACGATCAATCACCGCATCCGATGTATTGTTTGCTTTGAAGGTTGGTGTTCCGTCACGATTTAGTCCTTACAAGGCACATCGGTGGATTGGAGGAGGAAAGAATATATAAACTGTCATTGACCTCGTCTCTTTAGTTAAACCTATAATGAGTGTACTACTTGTATATATTCAGACCATTTGTTTTGAATAACAAGAAAGAAGAAATATTCATTCTTATATCCTTTGTCTTCAGTTTACTCTTTTGTTCATTTATGTTCTCTTTTGTTCATCTCTATTTTATTTTGTAATAGGTGATTAATGAGTTTAAATATTTGAAAATGCTAGGAAAAAAATGATGTTTATGTATTTTTGATAACCAAAATAGTTTTAAAATAGCTTTTGTTTTGTTTTAAAGTAGTGAGTTTAAATGTATTTTTCAATGTAAAAAGTATCGTATTTATAAAGAATCATTCTTTTAAGTGAATCATTAAATAAGTACTCAAAAACAGAATCAAGAGACGAGGAGTGTGACGTATAAGAAAAACTAGTTCCAACATCTAAAGATTTAATTATTTTTTAGTTTATGAAATTTCAGTAACAGAATATCATCTTTATTAATCTTGTTAAATCTATTAAAGAGGTTATCCTATTATCAACATGTTAAGTATCTAAAAAGTAACTTAATCTTAGATAACATTTAAACCTTAAATTTAACTTACACGTGAATTACTATACAATTTTCAAATACTTTTGTAGCAAACAATCGTTTCAAAAGTATATTTGAAAAGAATGTATTGTTTTAGAATAATTATTATCTAATGGGTTATAGAAATTGCTATCCCTAATGTCTCTATCCATGTAATTTGAATAGTATCACATTTTATACTATCCTACAAAATCCGAGTTACAAAACTTGCATCCGTGAAGATATACTGAAATTTGTTTACATTGATTGGTATAGAACAATACACAATCAAGAAAAAGAAAATGTAAACTATGAGCAAAATTCATAAAAAAAAACTCGAATAACACAAAGATATTGTGAACTAATATTAAAATATCTGCATTAATAGTTTATAAAAAAATTAAATATGAAAGTGCGCAATATAAGTTTCTAGGTAATCGACGAAATTTCATTTAAATACTCAATAAAAAAATTCTTTTATATAGTATATTGCAAAATTTATATTTCAAAATGAATGAATGTATTTTTTAATTAATTAATTTGAAAGGAGTTATTTGCTTTCTTAAATTTTTTTCTTCTGAAATTTGTTGAAGATATTCTTTAGTATGGGTGATAAAATGGGTATGTAGTCATGTTGGTCTTCATACCTATAACACACCAAAATTTGATGAATATGGTTGAAAATGATGGAACAAATGAGAGGTGAGTCAACATATTTTTCTAAATTAAAAAATAAAATAAAAATTAGTAAAAATGTGATTTTTTTAATAATCATTTCAAATTATATGCCATAATATCGTAAGTTAAATCATTAATGTTTATGAATTATGTTCAAACTTTTAATTATAATGGAGAAATTTAATATGCAATGATAATAAATATTTTAATTTATCCAATTAGATATATTAAATCAATAATTAAAATTTTAGAAAATATTTATATAACTAAATAAATATATATATATATATATATATATATATATATATATATATATAATTTAAAAAAAAATTTGAAAGGGTGGCAAAAACAGGTCAGCCATTATGCCACACCTATTCTTTAGCAAGGTTAATTCAGTCATTCAAATGTGATGCGAGAGGTGTGTAAAGAAAATCTGGAGGTGTGAAATACAAACACTTAGACTGGGTCACTACATCCTAGCAGATTTTGACCTACAGATGCAGATAGGCCCATGCATTGCAATCCATTCATCAACAAACAGGCTTTACTTTATGTACCCCCAATTTTCAATCTGTATTCCCCATGATCGGGTGAAATGATCAATTTGTCCCATCCGTTTTTCCCTCACTGCATGTCACCACCTTCACTACTATCAACGCTCCTGCACCATCACCACTACGGTTAGAAGAAGAAGAGCAAAAAAATTCTCATTCTATAAACCTTTTCTAAAAACTTATTTTGGAAAACATATTCTGAAAAGAATTATATATATTTTGAAAAGATTATTCTGAAAATTTTGCTCTGAAAAACTTATTTCAAAATGTATTTGATGTGTTTTGAAAATTTTATTCCAAAATATTTGTTCTGAAAAATATATTTCATGGATTCTGAAAACTGTGTTATATGAAAAAAGCTTTCATAACGAAATCTGGAAGTCACTGTAAAAAAGGTGAAACTAATTATTTTAAAAATTATAGGGGTACAGGTGAAAAAAGAGGTGTTGCAGAAAGCAATTGCCCAACGAATAAAGTCATTTGCCAATTTCAGTTTACATGGTGCTTGAGGGGCCTATTTTCGACCCACTTCAAAATATTAAATTTAAACAAAAAAATATTTTCCTCAAATAAACTTCAGCAAAATCTTAAACAAACCAACTTTGATTGTCACCATTCTGAGTAGATAAAACGGCTATAACTAATGAGTTGTTGGTTTTATTCTTGAAAAATGGGCACACTATACAATATCTTGCATGGGTTGTTCTATTTTTTTGCTGGGAAATGGGCACAACGCATAGAAACTTCAACACATCACAATTGTTCAAATGGACATACATTATTTGAAGTGTTCACAAATAGTTATTAACACTTAATTTGTGTTATATTGTAATTTTTTAATATTGTATAAGGAGAAAAAAAAAATTAAATAAAGGTCATGTAAATGTTATAACCGTACAGAACAACAATAGATTAAATTCATATATATATTGTAAAGTTACAATAGATTAAACAAAGTATAATAGATTAAGCTTCAATACAATTGATTAAGGTCAACTAGTTAATCAAGTAGTACATCATAATCAATTAGGATTTTGAGTGTAATTGATTTTGAGTTTTCAACTAATTAATTATCCATTATGATGGAATTGATTATGGATTTTTCTGTCCATTGGGTTTTTTTGGAACTCATTTATTTTTATTGTTGTAACTTGTTGGTTATTTACGTTTATCAATCAATTTATAAAATATTTATTTTTAAATAAACAAAGTACAAATTATAATTATAAATATTTTGTCGGTTTACATAATAATATTGGTTGTAAAAATTTCTTTCACAAATATATAAATATTACAATTTTTTTTGTATAAAGTTTTATATTGATTTTAAAACAAAAACTTTTTCGTAAATGATTAAACTATACAATTTAATTTTTTAATATTTCAATTACATACATTAAATCATCTACAAACTTTCATATCATTAAATCATCTACAAACTTTCCTTCCAATTCATTTTTTCTATATCCAAATTGTTGTAAAACAGAACTTAATATAGCAAAATAAAAACGAAAAACAGAGTGTTTGAAACGAAAATCAGATTGTGCGTGGAAAACCCTAGTTTTTCGATTCCGTTGGAGGAGATCTCAGAAATGCAGTAGAGCCTGGAACTTACCGAGATTGTCACGCTCGTTGCCCTCTCCACCCTGGATCGTGGCCGCATGACCGGGAAAGCACTGCCTTGTCCTTCGAAAGTTGAAGAACGTTGCTCCGCTTCCGCGCTCGCAGTGCCTGGTCCTTCGAGATTTTAGAACTTTGTCGCCGCAGTTGAGATGCTGGACGGAAGCACGTGGGTTTGGAAGTTGCAACGGATTCTTGGATCCTCTCCTTATATAAAGAGAGTTCCACCCCCCTTCAGAAATCGCATCTCACACACTCACCTCTTCATCTTCTTCAAACCCTCCGTTCACCATCTTTTTTTCCTTTTTTTCTTTTCAATTTTTCTCTTTTCATTATTTTATTATTATAATATTTATGGGTTCTATTTGTGTATTACTCTTTTAAAGAGAAACTTGCTAATTCTGATTCTTGAAAATCTCCAAAAAATTTCTGTTATATCCTGGAAGACTCGCCCAATATACCACGGATAAGTTCTTACGAGCACGAGAAACTAATTTTGTTCGTTTTAAAGCTTATTACTGCACAAATAACCCAACTTTTTATTTACTTTCCTTTTCTTTCATTCCGAACCCCAACCTAATATGAATCAGAAAGACCTTGATATCCGCATCACAACCAAACAATGTTTAAACATAGTTAGAGTAACTATAAAAAATTCTGTACCTTTTGTTAATATATTCGAACTCAAAGTCTTTTTCTTCTTATTATTTTGGGTACTTTTTTCCATTTTCGTATATAAAACACACATGATATTTGCTGTAATAGTTTTATGCCTTGACTTGATCAACAGTGTTTGTAATGCCTCACTGTTCTAAATAGTAAGGAGATTGTTTAAAAAATATTGAAGAAAAGACAAATAAATTTATAAGGAAAAAAGTGACACACACGCGTGCTTTAAAGGGCAAAGCTGAAGTATGGCATACTCACATTTCGCAGCAATCGAAGTCAATGGACTAATAGTGAAAAAGGCTGCTACAAATGGCAATCACACTTTATTCTTTCCATGTTTTAAAATGGCTGTGAATGTTTTTGAAGGTAGTTTCTTTTTTTCAACTTCATTCAACACATTATCATGCTACGTTAAAATATTATTTAAACTTTAATATGGTCTTCTACAGCAATTGGTATAAATAATTCGGCACTTGAATTTTTAATATAAATAAATTTGATTTTCAGTTTCTACATATTATAACTAAAGATACTATTTTACCCTTATAGCATAAATCTATACGTAAGTCTAATATATAAAAAAAACTCACAAACTGATTTGTCTTCAGATTTTAGGTTAAAGATGACTTAATTTCTCAAGTAAATTTAGAGTTTCACTGAGATCTGATTATTATTAAATCTCTCTCTGTATCTCATCGAAGATCATAACGAATCAATGGATGCTTTCAAAGTAAAAGTGTGGTGGGACAAAGCTTATCATCTTAAATAACTCGTTAAAAACTATTGTGTACAGTTTTTGACATAAGGGTATATAAACAGTGTAGTTTCTTTTTGTTCTTTATTTGTCTTGAAAAGCAAATAGAGAAAGGATTCTCTCTTCTCTGTTAATCAAACTAAACAAAGATTTTCATCTCAGTCTGATAAGTCCCTACCACAAGCTGAACAAGGTAAACTCCTCCTTCCTGAATTTTATAGTAAAACATTTTTAAAATATCAATGATATGTTGACATTTCTATAAATTTTATCATTTTCATTTTTTAAAAAGAATGAGCTGGTAAGATGTTTAACTTGAATGAAGGCATGAGAAAAAGTAAAATAAGAAAAAAAAGGCAATTACTTACCAAGAAAAGACAATTGTCACCGCCAACAGGACCCCATATAACGCCAGGAATGAAACCATGGGCTAGTCCTTACATGTACTCACTTTAGGCCAAAACCTAAACATCAAATCGGACAAGGCCTACAAAACTCTACGTATCTGCACACACTGCTGTGTGACTTGCAAATTGCCAAGCTCTAGACCACTATACTGCCCCCCTACTTGCTGGTCCTATCTGCTTCCATGTTTATACATTCTGCCAAACTGCTCCTTCTAACCTCACATCTCTAAATTTTTGTTCTCTTCTCCACTATCAACTAATAGCCTACAAACCTCCATTGACAGGGTTTCCTTACGCTTTATATTCATTCAAAATATCAATTATTGTTGTGCGTCAAATCTTTTGCTTCCGTGTTGACCACCGGTACCAATATGCATGGAAGTACCCTCTTCTTTCTTAGTTGGTAGTGTCTTAGATTTCCTTGGTATGCACTTTGCCCGCACCACTTCTCCTTCATGCTCCACTATTTGTAACCGGGAACCGCTGCAAGGAACAAAGAGACCACAGACAAAACCACATTATTGATAAAACAATTTGGCACTGTCATTATCATAAAGAACACTTTTAATCATGTAATCTAGCAACGTTGTCCCATCAGTAGAAATTTTTAATTGCTATAAATTAAAAATTATGTTCTTTAAAACACACCTAATTTCCACTACATGGTTGATTAATGATAGTATAAACAGTAGTCAGCAATCAAAACAGAGCATATAATTTCTGAATGTATCGACGTACTCATTGCCCCCAAGAGAATTCCTATTATACCTCGATGCACCCAGAAGATGCTTATTTCGTACTACTAGTATGGTTATAGGTGACAAACTGGAAAGTTAATTAATGATCAACTCTCTGGATGATTTAAATTAGGCCCCACATGCAGAAGCTGACAAATACTAAATGGGTTCAAAACAAAATAACGAGTATGACTAATTGCATCATTAACTAAGAGTTAAGAGGTATCTAATTAATTCACTGCATACTGTGTACGAGATGGAACAGGAGAGACACGCCACTCTCAAGCATCAACATCTTATGTGACTGTACACAACCAATTAAACTAGCTACTCATTTGTGTAAATTGCACATTTTTCGCAAACAAATGTTAAATCATATGAAACTTGGAGCAATATGTTAAAAAGGTTTAAACATGACCACACAGGCTTTCATTTTCAGCTAGAAATAAGTAGGAGAAGGGGGAGCCGAGGCTACATGATGAAGAAGTAGAATGGACAACATCCGGAGAGAGAGGAAGTTAAAACCCTACCATGTTCTGACAATAATACATACGATCTACAAAAATTTGAAATCGTAAGAAATGTAGTTTTGTTCAGATTTCTTAAATAACTAATGATGTAATATGCTTACTAAGTATTAAGATTACGTGAAGCGTGGAACTCAATCTTAATGCTTACCTAGTAAAATTTTAAAGAAAACTGGTGACATAGAATAACACTGTAAACGGAAATTATAGTATTATAATGAAAAAGATGTTAGATGTGTATTTATGAAGACAAAACAAGAGATTGCTTCTTGATCCCTTAATAAAGATCTCAGATTATTAAAAAACTATATTTATGGTGATGTTTACATAGGGAGAAAAGAAAACAAATAACTAAATAATGAAGTGTTTATTAAGAGAAACGAAAAAGGTTAAACAAAGTTAACTTTTAGAAGAAAAATATATAGCTTTTTTCCACTTTTTTCAATTTAAACTTTAACTTTTTTTCTTCTCTGGTCTCCTTTAATCATGAGAGATAGAGTGTATGAATGGAAGAAACACGACAAAAGAGAAATCTACAAAGATAAAAAATGATGTAATAAAAAAGAAACAAAAAAAATATAATAAAATAAATAGTACCATGTGAGAAAAGTTAGGTTCCTATTATAATAATGTGACGAACAGAATTGTATGATAAAATGTTTTACGTTTTCAACTCGAATATCATTTTTCTTTAATAAGTCTTCAATCTCAAGATGCTTTCTACGTCCTAGGAGTATTCACACATGCTTAACCACAACTTTTTATTTAACCTATGGAGCAGACACTGTATGAATGTCAATGCCCACATTCTCCAAGGTTTGGTAATTACAAGGTACACGCAGAGGCACGGAATTTACTTTACAAAAGTCGCCTTAAAACAATAGTTGTACAATAAAAATATAGGATTCGATAAATAAAAGATAAAACATGAACCCTAAACCCTAAATAATAAATAATTTAATGCGTTCTTCTAATAGAAATTATTCAGTATTTCATCAACGATAACTTTCCATTAATGAATATAGCAGGAAATGGGGCATAGCTATGGCAGCAGCAAAAACTTTGTTTGTCTAGTTTCAGTCAACTTGTTTACTAAAAGGGATTTGATTATTTGAAAGCAAAAAAGTAACATACCTATCTGCATTGTAAGAAGAAGACCTCTTCAAAGCTGGGGTTTCCACTTTCTTGGTTTCGATCAAGCTCCCACTAAAATATTCTTTATCTTCCAACCTTAGCCTGCTCAAATCCGGAATTTCCATCGATATCCCTGTATCTTTTCCCACTTGATTCCCTGCTCCGCGGGGCATCCTGGACTTGTAGTGCCCAACCAACGAGAACCCTTGATCTTTCGCTGCGTTAGCCCCACACTCCTTAAACGACACAGCGCCGCACGATAACAACTGCAACAAAACCGACGACGCTCTCATCCTCCCACTAGGACAGCTCTCCACCGTCAGATTCCCCTTCTCCGATTCCGAAGACCGCAATCCGAGCCGTCCATCTGCTTTCATCAGAGTCTCCAGCGTCTCGGGGCTCGAATCCGACGGTGGAGGCGAGATCTCATCCCTGCTCAGCTCCGTAGTATGATTAATGTTATTATCACAAGTCACGTGCGGAACCCTCTCCCCATCCATTCCCGCGTCAATTCCACCATTCTTCTCTTGAATATCTTCCGCCTCTTCCTCCCTCGCCGCCCTTCTGCGCCTCCGCTTCTCCTCCGTCTGAGTGGCCGCATCGGCGCCGATTCTCCCAGCCGAGTCACCGAACGATTCGGATTTATAAACACGGTACTCGTTCAAATCGATAGAACTCCACGACTGGTTCCGCCGCCTCGTGATCACCACAGGCGAAGCGGACTCCTCCTCCGTTTTGTTAACCCTCGCACCGCCGGCGACAGTGTTCTCAACAATCTCCGAACCTTTGAGAATGTAGTCCTGCCCCTGCGTCGGGTAGATGAAATCGCTCTCCGACAAATCGTGCCAAACGAAGCCGTTTTTGTAGCTCCTGAATCACCACCACACACACCACCTTTAATCAGATAAAACAAGAATGAAAAAGGAATTTGAATTAGTTTAAACAACAACTACAAAACGGTACCGTTTGGAGGACCAAGAGTACATGGTGGGCATGGATTTCCCTCGGAGAACGTTCAAGCGGTTGATCACGTCTTTGAGGTAAAGTCCTTGAGATGAAGAGAGAGGAACCTCCATGAAATGAGGGTGTTCGAGTTGGCCGTTTCGGGAGAGGTAGTAAACGACGGAGACCCTTCTGGGCGTTTTGGGCTTGGGCTCGGCCCAAACCTTGGTTCTCTCTGGACTGGTTTCTCTGTCAGTAAATTTCTTGGGGACTTGAAGCTCCGTCGTTATCCTTCCCCTGGAATTCGAACTCACCGACATTTCTCTTCGCTGCAAAACCTCGATGGAAGACGGGTTGTTGCAGAGTTCGTGAACAGAGAGCAATGCGAACGAAAGCGAAAGAGCGCAGAGAGAAGGAGGGAAAAAAAAAAGACAAAAAGAAGTGGAGTTAGAATTTTATTTTGAAGAGGAAGGGAAATTGTGTGGGTTTTTAAGAGGGTGTTTGGCGTGTGATGTGGGAGGGAGAGAGAGAATTCAAAATATGGATGCGAAAGACAACAGCTACCAAACAAGGAATGGCTGTTTGGGATTCAGTACTGCCAGACCTGTGACGGTGACAGTAGAATTCTCTTTAGTTTATTGCTCGAACGCGAAGAAAAAAGCAGAACGCCGTCGTAACGGCTTTGTTTGTTCCTTCCCTCTTTTTACTGTCACCAACTCCAAATTAATCGCGTTTCAACTCTTCACAAACTGTTCTCCCTGTTACGTACCAAACAATTTCGTTTTATCCCATTTGTCGTTTTACCAAACCCTCACCCAAGTAAATATACGGAATATCTATTTCACAGCAGGTAATAGAAGCCAAAAGATACGAAAATTCAGACGATTCAACTTTTACCTGAAAATTCAAAACTCCAACTTCTTCTTCAACTCTTGGCATTCAATGTTTGAGTTGAATGATGTTTGTACTACTCCTCCATTATTGTGATCATTATTCCACACTTTATCTTGCATGCAGGTTTATTAAAAAATTCAACCTTTTGTGGTCCCAGGGTTCTTATAAAAACGATAGGCAAAAAAGTCTACGTTTATTTACCTTTTCTTCTTATGATTTTCTATGAATTTTCAACAACTTTTCCTTTGAAAAATTCAAATGTTTCTGAGGCAGGTTGACCGGCGAGACACGTAAACGATCTTCACCTAACTTTGACTCCATGGAGTTATGATGTCGCGGTTCTCTCACGGCATCATTCAAGTTTAATTAAACCTAGAAAATTTAGAGCCTAATCTGCACAGAGTGGGTCCCATTCCAGGTGGCGTTTATTTATGGGATGGACGCGATCGTTGACCATGCCCCGTATATATTCCCAATGCTCCTGAAAAGAAGATATTCATGTATCCCACATTGGAGAATTGAAATTTTTTTATTTAAGTTGTTTGTTTATGAGAGAGCAATGGTGTGGAAGAAAATAGGAAGACCCCACAGAAGCATGCATGGCGGATGATGAGAGGGTGGTGGTGGTGGTGGTGGTGGAAATGAGCAATGTTGTGTCGTTGATTTGGGAGGAGGACAGGACTTTGAAATTTATGAACAAAATAATAGTGTGAATAAATGGGAAATGGTCGGTTGGTCCAATTTATCGGCACAAGCGTCCAATGGTGTGAACAAAGTCATTGAAGAGCACATGCATTTGCCAATAACCCAGTATTGGCCCCATTCTCACACGCCACACTCTCTCTCAACAAGCCTTATGTTCCCACCTCTTCATCTTTTCACACTGCCACAATTTCTCATAAACTAATGCTAATCATTATTGTTCATATAGTGAGATATATGAGAGAGAGAAGATGGATCGAGATCACGTGAATTCCACATGCAATGGTAAATGATTTGGGTGGAGAGAAGAGAATGAGTGTGATGGAAATAGAAAGGAGGTGAGACATTTGTTTAGGAAAAAAAGGAGAATGGGGTGATGATGAGAATGACTGTTCGAGATTGTGAGATACTCAAGTGATAGATGGCGTACGTGGTGTTTGATTTTCTGATGGCGACCTAATAGGAAAAAATACACGCGAAAGAAATACATAATCACGAAATTAACTATACAAAATAAATAATGCAAAATTTAACGTGTTTCAATCCTCAATTTATAAATAATTAGATTTTAAGTTTCATTATGTTTATAAACACAAAAAGTCTAACTATTACATGGAATTGATCTGGTTTCACAGAATAGACATATATATTACTTGGGAACAAGGATTGGTGTAAGGATTTGATATTTGCAATCACTTGGAAAAGGATAAGACTAATGTAGATGTCGGGATTTATTACTATATAAATAATCTATTTTGGAAGAAAAAAAATTCATTGGTTGTCAGATAAAAAATACGTGAAGTAACTTCGCCTTTTGTAGTTTAAATAAATAACAAAACAAGCTGAGAAAAAAAATCATTATATATATATATATATATATATATATATATATATATATATATATATATATATAT
>Ga0123342_1003585_pt1 | contig 24762 bp, 12 predicted proteins | sample Turbeawhitnodule_FD_89960 | JGI IMG/M metagenome (GOLD analysis project Ga0123342, IMG submission 89960) | Root nodule microbial communities of legume samples collected from Mexico - Turtle bean Mexico white nodule | ecosystem: Host-associated > Plants > Roots > Nodule | place: Mexico: Nepantla... | reverse complement strand
CTTTCTCATAGTATGCTCATCCAAAGACAAAGGAGTACCAAGGCCTCTAACGATGGAATATATTGTATTTGGTTTCCAATACTCCAAAGGCAAATGGTAGATTCTAACCCATGTCTGAGTTTTCGTATTCTTCATGGTAGCTGGGACAAAGTCTTTTGTCCAGGCAAACAATCTCAATAAACCAGGAGATAACTTGAGGGAACCCATTTCGAGGGCCCATCTCATGTCTTCTATAGAAGCGAACTCAAACTCATATAAACCCTTTCCAAGAGGAATTGCTTTCCATGGTCCAAGAGCTTTCCACACCGGTTGCAACTTTTTAGTTAAATCCAGGTGTGTGAGAGGTTTATCCCCCTTAGATAGAATAACCCGACCATGGAGATGGGTTTTGCAATCCTCAAGACCAGCCAAGTAATCTGCCTCATTAATCTGGACAACAATCAAGTCACCCTTAATACAAGGGGTAGGTAGTTGGGACAAAGGAATATCACATGTATTTCCCAAAGCCTGAGCAAAAGTCTTCCTTTGACCGGACATGGAATATACTTTATTATCAGGACAAACTTTTCGATCGATCAAACAAGTCCATGGAATGAGGAAACCCGCAGAGCCCTCCACCATTTTAAAAGGCTAACAAGTTGCCGCCAAAAACTTCCGCAAAACCCTAAAACCCCCAAATCTTCAAATTAAGGTTTTGCTGGCGGTGCTTGGAGCTCCGGCAATTGAAGTCTCGTTTCAACCAATCACCTTTGTGCTGGACTGCGAAGGTGTTGATCGGTGAGGTTCCGATTTGAGGAATTAGGGCACCACTTTTTCACATTCTTGGTGGAGAGAACCAGCGCGGCGCACGACGGGTGGACCAGCTGCGACACGCGACGGAACAGCCGCAAAAGGACGAACCACTCGCTGGTGGCTGCAGCGACACAGCGAGGCGCACGACGCACGTATTCCTTCTTCGTATTCTTTTCTCCGAGAAAATCTTTAAAAAAATATTCTTTCTTGCTGGAAATTCTTAAATTGTTTATCAAAAATTATTTAAAATTTTCTAAATCATTTATACTATAAAAGAATTGTATAGAATCAATTTAATACAAATGATAAAAGAAGTTATTAAAACGCTTTATTATTAGTTTTATATTATTTAAACTTTTTCGTATACTCGTTGTCATATTATAAAAAAAATTATTAAATAAAAATTAATTTTAGAAACCAATCTAATTAATTATTGTATTAATTAAATTAGTAAATTAAAAAAAATGTTGATATCTATAATAATTTATTATATTAATAAAAATTGATAAAAATATTTTTTAAAATAGTGTTTAACTATTAACTACCAACTTTTTAGTTACTAACTATTTATATTCTAAATTAGTTTTTATTAGTCTTTTAAAAACTAATTTAGAATACAAAATATTAGTAGTTAAATTTTTAGTAACTAATTTAGATACCAATTTAAAAATTATTTTATAATATTTTATTAATAATAAAAATCATATTTGATATCAATAATTTTTAACCTCTAAGTTAGTATCTAATTTAGTCAATAAAATAATTAATTATTTTTAATTTTAAAATTTAGTTATTACTTAATGATTTTTTTAATGTGAATGTTAATGTAAAAGGTGTTTTCATATAAATTTCTGAAAATGCTTTCTAATTTTAATCAAATTGTGTGTGTTCATAGACAAACGCACCCTCTGCCACACACAACATTTTCTTCAATAAGATCAACATAAATGTTATTTAAATTTATGAAGTAAAATACATTAAACCAGTGATAAAGAAAACTTAACCTAAATAGAAAATAAATATTTTACTATTTATAAAATTTATATAAAATTATTGATGTATTGTTTATTTATCCAATATATTGTATCTCTAAAATATAAAACATCTTTTTTTTATATTTATGAAGCTGTTTCTAATTTTTAGCTCCATCAAATCCTTTTTTTAGTACATTTTTTTTTTCTTTAGATTTCAATTTGTTTGCATGTGAGAGTTTTCTTATCACACGTGAAATTTGAACCAAATAGAAGAATCTTTGTTAGGCTATATATCTGTATTTGTGAATCAAATTTCTAAGGAGTAAGTTAAAACTTTTTTTAACTTTTTATCCATTCCTTAAAAAGAAGGGAATCAAACTTATTTAGAAAGTATTGAAAATGATAAGGATGAAACTTTGAAGAGCTCAAACCCTAATATAAACACTTGTGAATTTAATTATATTATTGTGGTATTTGAATTATTAGATTTTGGTGGCGAAATGAGAAGTGTATTATCAGTAATATTTTTTAATGATGGGATGGAATTGTATACAAGTGTATTTAATTAATGATTTTATTGGATTTATGTTGATCATTAAGTTTAGTATAAATTTTATTAGTTTTAGTTGATTTGTTAGGATGCTATTTTTACTACAATAAATTCATTAGAAATTAAGTTTAGACATAATAAATAATTATTTGTTATATTAATTAAATTAGATAATATTTTAGAAACTAACAAAATTATTAGTATGTAAATTAATTTCTATTATTAATAAATAGTTTTTAAATTAATATTTAATTAGCTACCAAGGTTTTAGCTATAAATAATTCTCTTACAAAAATAAGTATGAAACTTTATCTCTCAAACTACCTTAATTGAAGAGGACTTATTTAAGCAAGATATAGAACGAATTTTGCATAAAACCTAATTTAAAAATGTTCCGAGAACAATTTTTACATTTCAAATGGATTATAATACACCTCAAATCATTCATACAACCATACTAAGTTTTATAATCTCAAACAAAACATATTCAAGCACTCATTCACAACAAAATCAACCTATACAAATTCTAAATACGCATAATCAACTAGTCAAAGTTTAATTTTAATCAAAATACCACTTTATTCAAAATCAAACATCCCTACAAGAAGATTTGAGACTGGTGACTATGACCACATCACCCTCACATCTAGATCTTCTAATTAGGGTTCTATTGAAAATAAAACTAGTTTTTCTTACTTGACTTTGAGCAATTGTGCTCACAAAGAGCTCTAATCCTACACAACTCAAAGGTAGATTAACCTGCATCATAGAGTTGTAATCAATGATCCAAACATATAACCAGGTTTATGAACTAACATGAACTAATTATGAAACTCTAAACATCACATGCAAAGCCTATACTAATAAAAATCTAACTAATTCAAAATTGATTAAAAGAAGAAGAAAGAAAAAAGAACTTACTTTATCCAAAACTATGATCGAACAATCTTGTAGTACTCACTATCAGAAACTCAATGACAAATTCTTATCATTTTGATGACAAAGATGTTAAGAAAATAAAAAAAAACAAAGATTTTTTTTTTAAAAAATCGATAATTCTTTTAAAATGAAACATAAATAGATGATTTTTTTTATATATATATTATTTTCATTTTAATAATAAAATATTCATATATTATTCAAAGTATATCACTTTTACATTAAAATTATTTTTTAGATTCTTACAAGTAAAAATACAACAAAAATATACATATATATTTTTTCTCATATTTTTTCTCTTATTAAAATAAATTATATTTATTAAATAAGAAAAAATAAATTAATTATAAATTAGTGTACCTTCGATTATTGACTATTCGTTTAAAAATTTATAAAGAAATTTACAAAATTGAATTTTCAAAACCTATATAAATTAAAACAGAAAAAAAAACTTTAAAATAATAAAAATAAAAAATGGCATATAATGTATAATTAAATCAAAGAAGTGTTGGTGTATCTCATTGATGTAACCATGTAGGACAGATGCAAATGTATTTGAGGGTTTTCTTTAGGAATATTTGAGATTAAAGTTTTTTCTCTTGAAACGGAATTGGTAGGGAAAGAGTACCAAAATAAGTGGTGTTAAAGCTCATCTTCCAGTCCTACCATATTGATGCCAGAAGAAAGCTCTAGAGTCATTAAATACAAGTACTTTTGTCCTGTTCTCCAGAGTTGCCATTTTAATTACCACCACGTAAATTAATCATCATCACATATATAGATAATATTCAAAATACTTAAGAATATCATCCCTTCCAAATATAAGAACCAATAAATTGCAATTGAATATAAAACTTTGGAACTTGATTATTTTTTAAGTACTCCATTTTGATTTTATGTGGTGTAAATAAGATAAATAATATTGATTAAGATTAATATACTGAAAATCTTAAATTGATTAAAGATTAAAACATTTTATATGTTAATGAAAACCCATGTTATAAATTAAGTTTTAAGTTAAATTTAAAGTTGTTTTTATGACGTTAAAGGTTATGCAACCAACTGTTTAGATGTTTACTTTAAAAAAAAAAGTGATTTCATGCACAATTTTTAAGATTAGATATTTTTTAAAAATTAAAAATTAGTCACATTGATTGAAATTTTATCCAGTTAATTTCATTATAAGTAATTTTTTATAATTAAAAAATATCCAATATAATCAACTTAATTAATTTAAATTATAATAGTAAATTATCTGAATTACATTCCCTTACAAATAATTAAATATATAATTTAAAGAAAAATTAAAAGAAATACCAAATAACTAAATACATAAAAAATATAATAAAATTAAATAAAATCAAACACAACCTCTGTGTAAAAAAATTAAAAATCATTCCAAGCACAATTTCGACTTTAGTACAATTTATAAAAAAAAATTTAAAATTTGATATTTGAATCATGACTTCTAATCTCAATTGAGATTTAGTAGTAAATTACTCATTTTTTCTTTCAAATCGTCACCTACACATGTGATTTTTCTTCTACATCTCTTTCAAAATCATCATCTACACGTATGTTACATCTCTTCATTTTGAGGGAAGAAGATATTTACTGTTCACAAGTATATACTCTCTTCTTTTTTTCTGCAAAACCCTGGATTCAAACCATTGATATCATCTCACTTTTTTTTTTGTGAACAGTAAATCCATATAAGCATACTAGGATGATGTATAAGCATCTAGGAGGAGTTGATGAAGATTGGGTTTAATGATGTGTTCCTTAGTCGTTTTGAGTAAAAAGATGAAAAGAAAAGAAGCCTTGCTCTCTGAGAAAAGAACAAAGAGTGGCCAGAGTTTGGTGTGAGAAAATTCATAGGAAATGCGTGAATAGAAAGGAAGTGGTTAATGATCCCCAAAACAAGCTCAAACTATGGGAAAGTGCATAACTCAGCTACCTTCTACACCGCCATTCCTCGTCATCCCACGTTTCAAGTGGACAACCACCCTTCATTCTTTTCTTCTTTCCTCCTTTCTCCATTTTCTTCTTTTCCTTCCAACACAGGATCACAACTTTTATTGTATATTTATTAGTCTGATAACGAGTGAGATAATAAATTTAATAAACTTTAATTATAAAGATTTTAAGTGATAGTGAGTGACGTAATAAATTTAATAAACTTTAATTAAAAAAAAATTAAGTGAGTTTGATAAAATGAACTTTGCTTAATTCATCTGAAAAGAAACAACTTTACTTCTCCAACTAAATTAAAGAAAATAATTTGATGTTAATTCTCACCACCTAATTTTCATTTCATAACAATTTTTACCTAATTCATATTTAAATCGGTAACTATATGCATTTATGGTTATTGCGTATATACATAGACAGATAGAAGTTTTAGAAATACACTTATAAGATGTTCTTATATTTTGAGTTAAAATTTATTGAAAACCGTCACACAGATTGTAAATGGTAATAAATGTAATAAATAATATGTTCATAGAATTTTTGAGAAATATAAAATTGATTCTTAGCTTTAATTACAACTTCTTTGTCGTTTTATAAAAGTTTCTTAATATATTCTTGCAGGAGTATGTAGTATAATATTATATATGTTTTCTTTGTATTTTTGTGAGCTTCTTCTATTTGTATGCATAAATTGTTCTTATGCTTTGATAAATTTGAGATTTTGAAACATGAAGGAAGATTTTGAAAGTGTAAAATTTGAACACGATTTAAAGGTTATATATATGAATTAGTTTTAAATATGGAAAGAGCAATGAAAACACGATATTCTCCGGGCATGGATGATTTGTAGGCGTTGATGCATATGGTGAGAGCATAGTGGAGAAAAAAGAAGTGTGTGTGGGAGTGAGAGCAGGACATACTCCTACTTTGTTCATAAATGTTTCAATTTCTTCTGTTTTTTCCATTCTCAATTCAGGAACACGCGCACTAAGCAATAACAAAGTGATACTACTACTAATAGTAGTATATATTGTGATTAGTTCCAACTTGTTGCTTTGCTTTGTCACCACGAAATGAGTGCTCAACAAAAAGAAACGGAAAAACATGACACGCTTTCGTCCAATCCAACGGTTTCTCTTCCACTTCACATGCTACATACATACTATGTTTTGCCTTTAACTTCTTGTTCCTTTGTATTTTAGGAACACCCAACATTCAATTCAATTCCGTGTTGTTGTGTTTGTAGGTGGATGATACAATGGGTGCAACCGATGAAACCTCGCATGTAAACAATGAGTGGAAGCCAGAGAAAATTCAGTTCGAAATACCGACCAGAACATCAGAAGACTCTTGTCGGGATTTTGTTGGAATAAGGATGCCACTGACGCCAAGTCCAACTCCCAGTCACAAGAGAGTGAATTTTCTTGTCACTTCTCGCTCTGTTGATGCTCCTAGACCTTCTTCTTCTTCGGCTCCCAGAGGCAAATCATCCATGAGGAACATCTTACCAAGATTCGGCTTCAAGAATCGTCAATCGCTTGATGTTGAAAAGGCTGTTACCGCAGTTTCAGAAGCTTCTTTTTCAGGTCATCAAGAAAAGTCCTCAATCTCCAGATCAGTGTCTCTCACCAAGATATTCACTCATAAGATTAACAGAACGTCTTCGTTACCGGTAGAAGAAATTGGGCGTGCAAACGCAGAATCTGCTCTGGGTGGAAATCTTGGTGCTTCTCCATGCGTAAGATTCCAACCCTATAGCATTTAAGTTTTAAAATCACAATTTATTTAATGGACACCATGTCTTTTTAATCGCAGAATTTGACATGAGGATTTCATTATTTGCTAGATTTCTTCCACTGAAATTAAAATTATTGTTATAATCAGGGTATTTTTTTTTAGATTTAAACTGTACAGATAGAAAAATAGGAATGATGAACACATAAGTTTTAAACTCTTTTTTTGTTATGAGGTCGGTGCTTCTTCTACTTTTTATTTTTCCTTTTTCTGATAAATGATTATACGGGCTGAAATCGTCGTTATAGTCTAGGTCAATTTTTGCATAACATGTAAGAAATATTTTTACTATATAATGAAGAATTAATAAAACTCCATTCTTAACCATGTTGACTGGGACATGGTGTACGAGTAATAATTTATCCCCTTTTTCTACTGTCACTTGTTTCTGGTATAAAATTGTGGCTTATAATGTGCTTTACTCTGTGTGGTCCTTTTGCAGGGAAGAGAAACTCAGGGGATGATAGCTCGTTCTCGTTCAGTGCCTGTCAATAGCAAAGAAAAAGGCATAAGGAGAATGGATTCAGTTTTCCGCATCATTCCTTCCACTCCTCAAGTACATGAAGTGAATGAATCAACTAAGGATACTGGTATCTTGTTATATGCACTTCAATAAGTATTCATAACAAATAATAACTTTTTCATGTCAAAACTCTAACAAGATTCTCTGGATTGACACAGTTATGGCATGCCATTGTCAAATATTATTTACCTACGAAAAATATTAACATTATATTGTAATTCTATGTCTTCTTGTTAGCATATCCATTATTTGGATATAAAAAAATTTACATTACATTTCATGTTACATTGCATATAATTATCTCTATCTTTCCTTAAAATTCCTGTTTAAACTAATTTTCTTTTATGGAGTGGTGTCTTTCGTCAACTGGGCACTTAAAAATAGCTTAAATTGTTTTCCTTTTTAAAAGAATCACATTATTTTTCGATTCATCTTACTTCCATTTCTAAATCTTGAACGAACTGTTTCCAAACCTACATGCACTTGTAACTTGAAAGTGTTTATAGGCTTAGAAAATGGTGGTGGTGAAGATATTGGTGAAGAGGAAGCGGTGTGCAGAATTTGTCTGGTTGATCTATGTGAAGGAGGTGAGACATTAAAGATGGAATGCAGCTGCAAAGGTGAACTGGCTCTGGCTCACCAAGAATGTGCTGTTAAATGGTTTAGTATCAAGGGTAACAAGACCTGTGATGTGTGCAAGGAGGAAGTTCAGAACCTCCCTGTCACTCTCTTACGGATCCGAAGTGTTCAAACCCAGAATACTGGAGCAAGGTCCGAGCAGGGAGATGAATACAGGCATGTGCTTTTATTTTCTGATGCAAAGACCACTACTAGTGTACCATGATTGAGCCATGCAAGTACGTTTCAATTGTGAGCTAAATGGATACCATAGAATGCTATAGCCAACCTGCTATAGAATCATACTAAATATGTTGAAGTAATAAACTTGGATGCCATCTCAGAACTTTTCGTGACATCCAATGATAACTTCGTTGAATGAATAATCTATTTTATAGTTATACTTTCATAGCGATCAGATTCAGATCCCTGAATTGCCGTGTCTTAGTTGTAGGCGTTCATAGCAATCTCTAGTTCAAATTGCAACTCTCGTGCTCAAGAAGTTTTTAGAATATTATTTTGCAATCATTATTTTCCTTGGAGTTCTGCAGCCAATGCTAGTGTTGAGTCTTACAAGTTACAGATGGAATGGAGTCTTCTTGCTGTGTCTTTCTTGGTACTATAAGCCGTTACACAGAACGATTCTTAATTTGTCTGTTCAATTTGACAGGGTTTGGCAGGAACTCCCAGTGCTTGTCATTGTCAGCATGCTTGCCTATTTCTGTTTCCTTGAGCAGCTGTTGGTAAGAATAGAAGTCCTACCACATGATTTAGCACTATCTAAGTTATACATTTTTCTATAGCCTAAGTCATTGAACTCTCTGCAGGTTGGAAAAATGGGAACCAAGGCAATTTTCGTCTCTCTTCCATTTTCATGTGTACTAGGCCTACTCTCCTCCGTCACGTCAACGACCATGGGTAGGTTCATCATTGTCCTATTTTAGTTTACAAATTGAAAATGGTAAACATTATCTTTGGATTCTCAACATATCAACACTCTTTTCAGAATATTGCAGGGTTTAAAATGATATGACAATTGCTGATTGGTTTATTACATATTACATGATACATTTTTTTGGCAACTTTAGCTACTGCGTGGTTGTGTTTCACTAATATGCAAATCCTAACTTAAATCTTGTTTTCCCAGTGACGAGCAAGTTCATCTGGTTATATGCATCTGTCCAATTTCTTTCGGTGGTCATATTCGCCCATATATTTTACCCCCTGGTAAGATTTTGATCGAGCTAAATTCTTTCTGGTAAATTTTCACAGAACAACAAAATTGGTGACATTATTTTGAGAAATAAGTTGTTAAAGGGATCAGCCATTGAGGGTTGGTTGAAATATTGTTTAGATGGATTGGCTGCGACAAAAAAGTCGTTTCCAAATCCTGCTTAGCATTGTAAGTTCTCAAGCCTGTGACATGTCCTGAATCATGATAATAGAATGAAACCACCTATTCACCTGAATTTTTTATTACCAAAAGGAAAATAGTCAAATCAAGAACTTTTAGCACTTAGACAAGTGTAGGACAAGATGTTTCAAACTTGATCCTACATGAAGAATATCAAGCATGTAGACTAATTTCATTGGATTACTCTCTCAACTTCAGGTTGGTAAGCATGCGGTTTTGTCGATCCTTCTTGCTACATTTGCTGGCTTTGGTGTTGTGATGAGTGGAAGTTCAATTGTTTTGGAGTTTTCTAGATGGAGAAGAAGATGGCTAGCTTTATCAGAGCAGCAGCGTGGTTCTTCAGCGTGACACAAAAAGGGCTATGAAATCGTATTGTGAACTAAGCTAAGGGAATTGCCAAAACTGATTGTGAATTGTCATTATATAGGATTTTACTTCAGTGTACATGTGCACCAGACTTCAATGTACAGTTTTATATTATCGTAATTGATAATAACTTAGGACTAGAGTTTCTCTTGCAGTGGAATAACTTTCGTTTTTTAGTTTTTTTCTATAATTAATGACAGACTTCAGTGAAAACTCTCAATATTTGAACAAGGAAAAAAAGTTGTTTGCAGAGCATTGTTGCTTCCGAAAGTAACATTGTTTTCTCCCTTACGAGTGTAGAAAATGCAAAAATATACGTACATGGATATACATGAAACTAACTCTTCTGAGTTACAATTAAAAGTGCAATATGATTTTATCATTTAATTATAACCAGGGGCGAGACCCAGTTTTTTTTTTAAAAATTCTATGAATATAATAATTGAGAATTAAATTAGGATGATTTTCAATGTATTTTATAACCCACGTCATCTAAGTTAATAATTATTAAAATATAAAATTAAATATAATAAAGAATAAAAAAAATTAGAAGAAAATTAATATATTTCCTTCACATTTATCTGATGGAAAATAAAGAAAAAATTATAGGCTAAAACTATATTTTAAAATGAGATAATCAAAATAAGAAGTTAGAGGAAAGTCCAAAAAATAAAGGGGTTTCCGTATTTTGACTGAATAAGAGATAAGAGAATAAGTTCCCTTTTAAAGTACATGTGTAATAATAACATCTCATTCTATATAAAGATGTCTAAAACCTTTAAGCATAAAGTTCATGAATATGATAATAATAAAATCCTCTGAAAGTGGAAAGAATGCTGCAATTTTCCATCTCACGTAAAAGAATACGAGAAATCCACTATCCCATGCAAGAAGGAGACATCTAATAATGTCAACAATTTTTAACTTTCAAGACAACGACATAATTATAAATTTGAAAGTTTTTTATATTGATTCTAATTTGAATCCACATATAAAATATTTTTTTATATTATTTTAGTTTTAACTAATAAAGAAAGTATTTTCTGTGTCATTTTTAATAATATGAATAGAATGATTAAAAATTCAGTATAAATTTCTAGGATAAAAAAATTAGTATAACATTTACATATTTTACATGTTTTGGTAAAATCGGAATCGGTATTCCCACCTTTATATAAATATAAAATAGGTTTTGGCATAAACAATAAACGGATAAAAGAAAATATATAAACAATAAATGAATAAAAAAAATATAAACAATAAACCGATAGAAGAAATATAAAAAAAATAATGATATTAAAAAATTTTAATGTGAAAAAAATTTTAAAAAGGTAAAAATTCACTAGATTCAATTTCGAGAGAGTTTTTACTATAAAAATAATATTACAATATTTATTCTGTCATATTTTGAAGATATTTGAAAATAAATTATCTTCAACTTTTAAATTAGTTTCATAATTTTTTAAAAGATGTATAATTCCAAGACTTTGGAATCAACATTCTTATCAAAGAGATGAATTATGAAGATTTCCAACACTTTATGTTTAGAATTTCTTACTTTCACAGTCAACGATGTGATTCTCCTTTTTAGTGATCAATCTGGTTTCTCCACTGAAATGGAGGTCTGGAACAGTGTGGTGTTTAAGATGGAGGTGTTGGAGTTCATTGAAGAAGGAGGAGATGAAGAAGCAACGTAGTGGAACTGAAGGGAGAGATAAATGTTGTTAAAGAGGCGATGACAGTGAGAAGCATCCTTAAGGAGGATTTTCTATATCTCTTCTTTTTTATACCAAACTATGCCATATATAGAAAGTGATCTAGAACCAGTGTGAAACCCACATACTAAATCTCATTTAATTATAGAAACTTTAAAGAAAATAATTGTTTCTAAATTATTTTGGAAGAGTAAGAATAATATATATATATATATATATATATATCATTGTGACTATTAGAAAAAAAAAATATTTAATATAATTATAACTATAAAAAATCACCATATATATTTAAAGAATTATTCTTTGTTACTTCTAATTCTTAAACACATCAATAATTATATCAAGATTAGAGAAGCAATTACCAAAAGAAATCTATAATAAATAAGTCACATTTAGAAACTGATTATAAAAATATATATAACAATTCAAATTTTATTTTATATTCCTAAAAATAAATTTGTATAAAAGTATTTTTTTAAAATAATACCACTTAATTTAAAATGTAACAACTAAAAAAAAAAGACAAAATGTGAAAATATGAGAAAAAAGTGTGAAAAAAGTGAAAATATTTAGATTGAGGTATGCTAAAGTAGTTGTGTCAGTAAAATTTATAAAAATTTGTGACTAATTTGATGATTCTTAAGGAATTTTGAATTCTTTTAAAAATATAAAATATTACTTTACAAAATTATCCTTGTCTATTAAAAAAATATAATAATAAAATTGAGTTATTTTTATTTAAAAATAAATAACTTTCATTGAATAAATTTAAAAATTATAATTAAAATAAATATATATTAAATATAAATAGGTATAGTTTAAAAAATATATATGTATTAAACAAATTAAATAAAAACAAAACTTCAAATAATTTTTTAAAATATTAAACATGTCTTATAAAATTAAAAAATTAATTCGATCTTATATAAATAAAAAATATTATTTTTTAATATTAAAAACTTCTAGTAATAAAAAATAAAACAATAAAAATATATCCTGATTAACAATAAAAAAAATTTCATAAAAAATTATAATCAAATAAATTATAACTCATAAACATAATAATTATACATAAAAACATATTAATATAAACCACACAACAAGTTAAATAAATAATTTTTTAAAATATTAAATATATATTATGAAAATAAAAAAAAATCACATTTTATATAAATAAAAAATAATAATTTTTAATATTAAAATAATAAAAAATAAAAAATATTATAATATTAAAAAAATATTAAAATAATAAAAAATAAAAAATATTATAACAATAGAATAAATGATAAATTTAGAAATGATGTGATTTATTCTCTTCTTTCTTTATTCGAAAAGAAGATATTTACGATTTAAAGATATATCTTATTTTTTTTTTCTTACAAAATTCTGAATTCAAATAGTGAATATTCTTTATTTTTTTCTCTAACATTCACAAAAACAAATAGACCCTTCATCTATTATACGTATATTGCTTAAAAAATATTCATATTAATATATCATTAGTATATTAATAAAAAAAATGTTTTTTATAATGTAGAATAGGTTTTTGAGAAACCTAATTTTTAAAAATCTAATATATCCAAAGTTTTAAATTAAATAATACTTATTAAAATTAAAATTATTATAGCTGTATGCGTGGATATATAAAAACTTTATATATTTTAGCTTCAAATAAATGTTAGTTTTTTTCCTAAAACCGTTTGAAAGTAACTCGTGTACTTAATAAATGTACTTTAAAATTGTACAGTTTTCGAGGTTTGTGGTGTAGTACATTGGAAGTTGCTCCTATATCCCTGTCACACATGCCTATACCTATATATATATATATATAACCATATTATATTTAATAAATTATTATGTAAATACATTAAAATTAACTTTCGATCAATGATAAAAGTTACTATTATGAATCAACAGTTACTACGACGTATATATAAATACTTATTTTCAATTATATTTGTTTAAATTATTAAGAGATGATTATACTAGTTTATAAAATAATTTAATTTTTTAGATGGTTAAAATTTTAAAATATATAATATAATAAACAGTATTGATGTGTACAAAATAATTATTATAAAAAATATAGAATGCCAATTAGGTCCAATTGCAAAATTAAAAGAAAATTCATGTCTTATATATAATTAAAAGAGAGAGTTTAAACTATTTACTAATTATTATTATTATTTTATAAGAGTTAAACACATTTGTAAAAAATGATAACAAGTGAAATCTTACACAGGTTTGAGTTCATTACTCTTAGAGGGAACCAAATTTAAGTTAAATTGAAAGAAAGATTAGTGGGCAAAAGCACATGACTGAGACAGGTTGTGCAGATCTGTGAAACATGTGGAAGTTTGATGAGTGGATGGGTTTAGCCAATGCATTATTGCCTCACTGCATCTCCAATTGCATTCTTTAAGATTTGTTGGACAGATACCCTTAACAAATGTGCCATCCCTACCAACTTTAGGAATAAAAAAATAAAATTAATTGTCATGTGTAAAATCTCTGCTATTTTCAATGCATGTGCACCACTAACACAGATCACTCATTAATTACTTACTTAGTCATAAAATGGGTACATTTATGATTATATTTAATCAGTTAATGTGATATTCACAAATAATAAATCACTCATTGATTACTCACTTATTAATAAAATGGGTACATTTACGATGAAGATTAAATATTTATGAGAGAAGAGAAATATTCACTATTCAAATAAACCCTTTCTCACGCTTCAATTAAAGAGTTTTGATGCTCAGATAATAAAAATATTTAAAACCTTAAATGCTTTGGTTTATGATATATTAATTTATTATTTAATAATTAATAAAGAAAGTTCGAGAAGGAAAAGATTTTATTGAGTATGAGATGTGTTTTCCTAAGTCAAATATATTTATATTTGATTTTAATCTGTTTTTGTCTTTCTACGGAACAGTTCCCTATAAAATCATGTGTTTGCTTTGTTTTCTTCTTTGGTGCAATTCTGCATCCAAAGTAGTGTTGTAAAAAAAGAAAAGAATAGATCACGTTCACGTTCTTCTTCCTTGTCTGTTACATATTCTAGGGGGAACAACAACATGAATGCCACCAGTGTTATTTCATACTCTTGTAATTCATATTTACTTAGTATTTAGCTTAATTTATTTTAGAAAAATAATCATATGTTTTTATTAAGTTTTATTTTATTTTGAATAGTACAATTAACCCAATCTGGTGTCATTATTATTATAGTTAATATTATTACGTTTTTATTCAAAAATTAACATTTGTGGTTTATAGTGGGTCACTTTGTTACTACTGATACACTTTGTTAATACTTCTTAATCAATTGTCTACCTTACCCCTATGGTATGATTATGGTTGATACTACCCTAATTAGCCTACCTCAATTGTAGTCTTAAGACATGGATGTAGAGATCCATCAGTTCCTAATGACCTAATATATTAGTCTACGTAACTAAGACTATGAGTGGATTTAGGATCTCATTGAATCTACTCTAACATAGTGTACTATATTAAATGCAAACTCTACCTCTCTAGATATAAAGCATTTCATCACGCATCTTAGTAGATTATGGACATCTTTACCTTTAGCTCTAGTCAACCTCACACATAATCAGTAGATTATGGGCACTAACCTTTGGTTTTACTCGATCTCATACACAATTAGTAAATTATGAACATCAATTTTTTACTCTATCCGACCTCACATCACATACCTAAATATACAAGCACATAAATATTCAATAATATTTCAATTTTACGTTGGTAGAAATCCAAAAAGGTCCAAAAATTATGGTTGATTTTCGTTTGAGTGGCAATCTAGTCGCTTGACTGAAAATTGACCGAATTGATATTATTTCTACTAGGTTATTTTTGCTTAAGTGAAAACACATTTTTTACTTGAACGAAAATTGCATTGTCTTGAATCACATTATCAATGATAATACACTTTTGCTTAAGTAAAAATTGCACTACTTAGAACATTTCAACACCACTATACTTTTTCTTTAGTGAAAAATAGATCCGAGTCAAACATTCCCATGAAGCAAACTTCCATTTTTATCCCTAACACATGTTTGTCACCCTCATACCATAGGAAACAACAAAATATTGATTTATACCTCCAAAATAGTATAAAAACAAAGTTTTAAACAAACATAACACAATATAATTCTACAAACATTACATATTACATACCATGTGAAATCTTAACTTTCTTAAATTAGTTGGATTCTATTTGCTCATTTTATAAATTAGCAATGTTATAACTTAAATCTTAACTCTCGTTTATTTAAGAATCTTGGACAACATTACTTTATGAACAAAATCTAATTATAAAAATTCTCAAAAAGTAAAAACTTTTTCTTAGAGAAATTTCTAGAAAAAATAGACTTATACTTTTTCATTCATAAATTTGATTAAGTAGAGTTTTTCCTTTTTTGTTAGCTTTTTATTCTTTCTTTTATATCTAAAAACTAATAAAATTTCAATCTATTTGTCTTATATTATACATTTTTTCATCCTTTACAACAACAAAAAGTTATAAATAACATCTATGTAATTAGTTTTTATGAAAAAAAAGTTCTCTTTTTATTCCATAATCTTTTTTGTCAACTATCTTTTAATCAGTAACGATTTAAATAGTTTTGACTTAAAACCTGCTAATAACTATTATCTTTGAATTATTCAAATTTTTTATTTTAAGAAAATAATAATGCAATTTTATTCTTTATTGTGGACTTTCGTTAAGGTAAGTAATGGTTCTTATATGTCTGCTGGCGGCATATTTTTTTTTTTATTTATTTTGATGGGGGAATATCCCCTTATATAAGTGTGCTATTAAGTATATTCCCTTTAGAATCCACCTCTCTTATAGTAACAATAACTTTAAAAGATATAATAAAAGAAATGGGTAGAGTAATAAAGTAAATTGCATTAATTAATTTTTAATTAATGTTAATTAATCTATTTCGGGACAGAATCCTGTGATATAGTACCTGATAAACTCTGGAATGTCAAGTTGCATTTAGATTGTCTACATCGCTCTGCACTCTTTACACTACTAAATCAATTATTCATAATATAAAATATATTTTTCAAGTTTAATTTTTGTGACCATATGATGTAATTAACGGTGATGATCACTGCTACAGAGGATCATACACCAAATTCAGAACTTTTATACAGTGTGGACCTTGGACGTGTGTCATCGTCACGCTGGATGAATATATAGTCCATCAATATTATTAATTGATTCTTAATTATTTATGTGGAATAGTAATTATTTAAAAATAATTTTCTTTTTTAGTTTTTATTTATTTATTACTCTTTGAGATAATTATGTTCCAAACACAGTCCAACATCAAATAGCTCGAGGTTAGAAAAGGAAATAGGAAAAAGGGTAGTTGAGAAACTGAGCCACATGCATGGCTGATCGCAGTAAGCATAATAATAATAATTAATTAATTAATAATAATAATAATAATAATGATAATAATAAAAAAAATGTTGGTCTTGGTAGCTGTTGTAACCATGATTTTATCGTGTGTTCCTCGAATTTGCAATTCAGTGGCCTCACTAGTTTCAAATACAGAGTCAATTTTGTGAAATAGAGAGGCTCTGAATTTTGGTCCACCACCCACCACACCCTTCTTCTCATCTCCGCCAGGTAAAACTATTTCAATTCTACTCGAATTCAATTCAACGTTTTCAGCTAAAAATTAAAAAACTGCAGTCAATGTTTTGTTTTCCCTCATTGTTTCTTCTTGACTGAATATAATATTTTGTGACTTTGACGTTCGTCTCACCAAGCAAAGATTTGTTGACGGCTTCTTTTGGTTAAATTCTGAAACTTTCTGGTTTCTATGGTGTTCGATTTCTAATTTGTGAGGTAAGGTACTGTTGCGCTTCAGAAATGGCTTCCGGAACTGTGCCAACTTCGTTTTCCTCCCTCAAGACATGGGATTCCAATCTGGGGTTTGCAAAAAGCATTGATTTTGTGAGAGTTTCCGATTTGAAGAGTATGAAATCTTCGAGGAAAAAGGTATCGATTATCAGGAACTCCAATCCTGGCCAGGATATTGTTGAACTTCAACCCGCATCCCCAGGAAGTCCTCTTTTGGGTATGAATGCTTTCTTAGCTTCACATATATTGCTCTATTATTTTTACTGTTTAAAGCTTTGATTGTCTTTTTCGTCCATCAATTTTCAATTTTCAATTCCTAAATGTTGTCTCCAAGACTATTTGGGTGTTTGTGCTTAACTACGAGAAAATATTTTGGTTTACTGAAACGGTTCAAAATTTGGTTTTTGCTCAATAAAAAATTAATCATTTTTAGTTCCTACAATTTATCAAAAGTAATGCTATTCTGGTGTCTCGTTAGAGACGCAAAACACGTATTTCTGTTAAGATCTGGATAGAGTAAAAACATATTTTTCCCTTGTATTATTTTATTTTCAGTTCACCTGATCCTTGCATAATATTTTGATCGTAGTTCCTAGGCAGAAGTATTGTGAATCATTACACAAAACTGTCAGGAGAAAAACAAGCACAGTGATGGTTGGTAACGTGGCTCTTGGTAGCGAGCATCCTATAAGAGTTCAGACCATGACTACGACTGATACTAAGGATATTGCTGGAACAGTTGAACAGGTTATACAACCGTTACTTCTGTTTTGCACTAATAACTCTTGCTTCTTGCCAATTTACACTGTTATGCCTATCTATTTTTCTCAATATAACTGCCTAATGGATGAAGTAGTTATGTTGATTTATCTGTTATGGGCAGGTTATGAGAATAGCAGATAAAGGAGCTGATATTGTACGGATAACAGTTCAAGGGAAGAAAGAAGCTGATGCATGCTTTGAGATTAAAAACACCCTTGTACAGAAAAAGTAAGCTTAAATTATAGTTATCATAAAGGACATGGTTGATGCTGTAAGCATATATTATTTATGTATTCATCTGGATCCTTATCGATCTTTGTCCAGCTACAACATACCGTTGGTGGCAGATATTCATTTTGCTCCTACTGTTGCTTTACGGGTAGCTGAATGCTTTGATAAGATTCGTGTAAACCCTGGAAATTTTGGTATGCACTTCTTTTATTTTATTTTCTTAATTTTTTTTTCCGAGTGTTGGCTTTCATTCTGAATCCAAGATGTTGATCTTCTCCAGCTGATAGACGAGCTCAATTTGAACAATTAGAGTATACAGAAGACGACTATCAGAAAGAACTTGAGCATATTGAGAAGGTTTGGCCAATCATCTGTTGATTTTATATCTCAAATTTTAGTGAAGAGCATGCATTGTGTTAATTTATCAGTACTTCTTTTTGGGTCCCGCTTCTGTTATACACTCATACATGTATGTCTCCTTAGTCTTTTTACTGAAGATGTGGGAATAATATGTTTCATGTAAATGTGTTTAAAAAATCACCGAGTATACAGGAAATGGATTTGGAATACTATATCATTCTGTTCCAAGATTCTTCTTTACCCTTTATTTCCCAGAAAAAAAAGAGTATAGGACTTTACTGAAGTTGAACAAAAGTCTAAACAAAAGATTTCCAGAAATGTCTGTCTTTTGTATTTTCTTCTGGATGCATGGATACTGGAAAATCTATTTTATTATTTTCAATTCCTGTTAGAATTAATTACTAATACTGTGACTGAGTATGAACTTATTAACCTATTTAAGCTTTAAAAAATGCTAGGTTTTCACACCATTGGTTGAGAAATGTAAGAAATATGGAAGAGCAATGCGCATTGGGACAAACCATGGCAGTCTTTCCGATCGTATAATGAGCTACTATGGAGATTCTCCTAGGGGGATGGTAAGCAGTCCTTCCCCCTCTTATCTGCATTTTTTGTGTATTCATGTGTGTCCCTCAGAATTGTCGTTCTTACTAAGTCATGATTGGACAGGTAGAATCTGCTTTTGAATTTGCAAGGATATGCCGAAAGTTGGACTTCCACAATTTTGTTTTTTCTATGAAAGCAAGCAACCCGGTTATCATGGTTCAGGCATACCGCTTACTTGTAGCTGAAATGTATGTTCAAGGCTGGGATTATCCATTACATTTGGGAGTTACTGAAGCTGGAGAAGGTGAAGATGGGAGGATGAAGTCTGCAATTGGCATTGGAACTCTTCTTCAGGTATGCACGTGATTGACTGCATTATTTAATGAAAAATGTATTTTTCCATCTGTGTATTCATTACTGACTTACTGTGTATGTTGACAATATGCTGTACATTAGGATGGATTGGGTGATACAATTAGGGTTTCTCTCACAGAACCACCAGAGGAGGAGATAGATCCTTGCAGAAAGTTGGCAAATCTTGGAATGAGAGCTTCTCAACTCCAGAAGGGGGTGGTATGATTCAAAATAACACTTCAATAAGACGTGGCTAAACTTTCTAAATTTTGGTATCCTCGAATACTAAGAACTTACCTTTGATAACATATCAGGAACCTTATGAAGAAAAGAACAGGCGTTATTTTGACTTCCAGCGCCGATCTGGTCAATTGCCCGTGCAAAAAGAGGTTATATTATAAACTATAAAAATACTTGAAACCATATGCAAAAACAGGAACATTATATTTATATTTTCCTTCCTTCTTCTAGCACTACCCTTACATTTATTACTGAAATCTCCGTCTTCATACAGGGTGAGGAGGTGGATTACAGAGGTGTCCTGCACCGTGATGGTTCTGTTCTCATGTCAGTCTCCTTGGATCAGTTAAAGGTAACATTTTAATAACTCTTCCCTTGTTTTGTCTTCTGTTTGTCTGACTGGATTTCTCTACGAATCTATTTATGTGTGTCACATTTCCATTACCTTTATTTTCTAATTTATTTGGAGGTGGATAGTTATTAGTGTCATTCTGAAAACTTTTCCCTCCTGATTTTTACAGAAGCCAGAGCTCCTCTACAAGTCTCTTGCTGCCAAACTCATTGTTGGCATGCCATTTAAGGTTTTTTTTACTCTCTTTTAATGGATGAATGTGTTGTTGATTTAAACAAGTAGTTATTCACATAGTATGCCTTATATGTCCAGGATCTGGCAACAGTAGATTCAATTCTATTACGGGAACTTCCTCCAGTAGATGATGCTGAGGCTGTAAGAACCTCCACTGTGGCAACCAAGTCTAAATAAAAGCATTTACTTGATCTACTTCATTTTCCTTCAAACTATTTTGGCTTTGTCAATAGTTGTAACGATTGGATTTTTGTTTCCTGTTTGTGATTTTGGATACTGTGATCAGCGACTAGCTCTCAAGAGACTCGTAGATATTAGCATGGGGGTTATAACTCCTTTGTCAGAGCAGCTAACAAAGCCATTACCCAATGCCATGGTTCTAGTAAACCTGAAGGAACTATCTACAGGAGCTCATAAACTTTTGCCACAAGGTGCTGTTCATTATCTGAGACCAATTTCCCTTACTTTTAGATTCCAAATTAATTACATGGACCTCCCTTCAGTTTAACGACATGGATCGGACCTTGTTTTGAAAATGATGTAGAGCTCCCTTACTTTTGAATTTTAACATAAAAGCTAAAGGGGGGATCTACACCGTTTAAGATTTTATTTTAGCCTGTTTTTACTCTGATTATCTGATGACATCTTTTCCTAGTCCACTTGAAATTCACGTATGATCTTATATTAATTGGTAATCTCTCAGGGACACGCATGGTTGTGTCAGTAAGAGGTGATGAGTCTTTTGAAGAACTGGACATTCTTAAAGGTGCTGATGTGACTATGATTCTCCACAACCTGCCTTACACAGAAGACAAAGTTAGTAGACTGCATGCAGCTAGGCGGTGAGAAAATTATGCATGACTATTTTTTTCAGCAATCTGGCATTCTGAATCCAATTCGTATAACTGATTGACCTTGCTTTCCGAGTTTAACTGATAAACACACTAAATAGTAAAATCATAATTGATTGGTAACAAAATTTATCTGAGCTGCTTGTATATACGATTCCATTCCATAAAATTAATCTTCATTGCTTCTTTGATTTTCTAATCGCAATTCCTCTGCATTGGTGTCAGGTTATTTGAGTTTCTGTCCAACAATTCTCTAAACTTCCCTGTTATTCACCACATTCAGTTTCCAAATGGCACTCACAGGTAATTTTTAAAGTTATAGTAATATGAAAAAAAAAAAAAGTAGTTCTCATGAATCCTAATCACTACTTCTTGTAGAGATGACTTGGTAATTGGTGCTGGTTCTGATGCTGGAGCCCTTCTGGTTGATGGGCTTGGAGACGGGCTTCTTCTGGAAGCCACAGACAAGGAATTTGAATTTATTAGAAACACTTCTTTCAATTTGTTGCAAGGCTGCCGAATGAGAAATACAAAGACAGTAAGTAGATCAAGCGCAGACGAGACATAGATTGACTATGAAAACGAAATATGTTATTTATTGATATGCATGATATGAACTTGCAGGAGTATGTCTCATGTCCATCCTGTGGCAGAACATTGTTTGATCTTCAAGAAATAAGTGCTGAAATTCGGGAGAAGACTTCACATCTCCCCGGGGTTTCGGTAATCACCTTATTCTTTCCTCTCTACATCATGCTCCTACTTCCCAATTGCAATAGTGCAAACTAATTTCATCTGAACAAAATGGGAAATGCCTTTGATTTGCTATGTTTACTTTCTCCTGCATCAGATTGCAATCATGGGATGCATTGTAAATGGACCCGGCGAGATGGCTGATGCAGACTTTGGGTATGTGGGAGGCACTCCTGGGAAGATCGATCTCTATGTTGGAAAGGTAACATTCTACATGCCCAGATTACTAAAGCTTATAAACATGAAAAAGAAAACTCAACCTGTTTTCAATTTTCTATGCATACTGAATGGATTTTGACATAATGTTCAATGAATTATTACAATTACAGACAGTGGTGAAGCGTGGAATTCAAATGGAGCATGCAACCAATGCCTTGATCGATCTAATAAAAGAGCATGGACGTTGGGTGGATCCTCCTGTAGAGGAGTAAAAGAGAGTTCAATTTTGAGATTGGCATTCAAGATTATTGTAAGATAATTATTCTGAAAGCTTAAGTTGCAGAGCATAGTTTGAAATTCTTCTACCAAATAATATATCTATCTTGGGACCGGGGAAATCGACAGTTACATCATGTATACGGACAATACAGTGTTTCTTTGCCCCCATCAATAATACAAGTAATAAAACTTGCAATGGAATATTCCAATTTGTCCCTATTAGGCTATTAACATGTTTTTCATATCCATCATGGGGACTCTATTTCTTTTGAATCCATCAATTTGACTTTTCAACCAAATCAATTAAGTTAGTCAAAACTGATTTCATTAGTTGGTTTGTTGAATGAGTAAACAATTTTTTTTTGTACCACATAGTCCAAGTATAAATATTGTAAAGACTTTCAAAGACTTTTGATACTTTTATTTAATAACAAGTTATAAAATACTAAATTTATAATTATATTTGCTATGAGTTTTAATGGCGTAATTTTTTATAGAAAAAATATAAATTAAATTCCTGTTTTATTTGAAACCTAAATCAAATTAGTTTTATTTTTTTATAAAAAAGACTATTCATCCCAAAAGCATCGTTATAAACTATGAGATTCTACTTAGGTTTACACTTCAAAGCTCAAATCAAATTAGTTGTAATTGGTCCACCTTTCAAAAATAATATTAAACTTAAAACTATATCAATAACCTAATTTAATTTTAAAAAATATAAAAATTTATACATTTTATACTTTTGTAACATTATATCTTTTTTTTATATATATTTTTTCACTTGTTTTGGGTAAGGACACTTTTGTGCCTTAAAATAAGTGAATAAATTCAAAAAGTGATAGCTAAATTTAGTTTATGTTGAATGTTTAATTTAATAAATTATGTGTTTAAGTTATGTATGAGTTTTATAAATTAGTTTTAGTTTTATAAAAAGATTATAGTTGTGTTAAAAAGGAGGATAGGGAATATTTCTGTTACGAGATGTAGAAAGTATAAATAGCTGGACTTTTAGTGCTACTGGGCTTTGAGATAAGAGAGGGGTGTGAGTAGAAAATGATGCAATTGCCATTTTAAGCTTTCTTTTATTTACTAAAAAACACTACATTAGCCACCTCCTTCCTTCTTTCATTCTTCTTCAACCTTCACTCTTTTTGCTCCATAACATTTCCTACCCTTCCTATTTCCATTTTTGTTTTTCACATTACAAAACACTAAAATGAACTCCATCTTGAGTGTTGTATTAAGTAAATTCATGTTATACCCCATTTCTTCAAATTTTCATCATTATCTCTCTAGATTCTATAGCTACGTGCATGGTTAGGTTTTGTAAGAAAGTAGGATAATCTTGGGTTGGAGCTAAGATTTGAGATTTTTAGTTTATATCATTTTAATATTCAAGGTGATTAAGGAGTTCATTGAGTGTTCTTGACTTCTTCTTTTCAATCTTTAGTTCCGTAGACTATAGGAAAAGTAAGATAAGGAAAAAGTTATTTTGTTATAAAATTTAGTTAAGGTTTATGTGACTTTTGTGAGTTGTAAATTAATGTAAAATCCTTACGTGAATTAAAATTTGTATTTTTGATTAACTGTTATGGATTGATATGTTGAGTTATTTCTTTGTGGCACTTAAAAATTATTTGTAAACTTGACTACATTTTAAATCTTTATGTGCAATGTGTATTAAAAGAAATTATAAAAATATGTATTTTAGGAAGAAGAGATTGAACTTTTACATTTAATATATTTTTTTATGAATTTCAAAATTTTAATGGATTAAGATTTTACTATCATATTTGCTAAAATTGGAAGTTTGATTGTGAGTTTCGAAGTTATTTCAGTGTTTCTAATGGATAAATATAATATTATATTTTGATAATAGTTTTGGTACGATTTTTAAAGTAAAGTGAGGCATTTTTTTTATAGGATATGGTTTAATTTTGAGTAATGCATATATGTATAAAGTTGATATTTGATTCAACTTTGCTAAATTGATTATATATATATATATATATATATATATATATATATATATATATATATATATATATATATATATATATAT
>Ga0123342_1003584_pt1 | contig 24776 bp, 12 predicted proteins | sample Turbeawhitnodule_FD_89960 | JGI IMG/M metagenome (GOLD analysis project Ga0123342, IMG submission 89960) | Root nodule microbial communities of legume samples collected from Mexico - Turtle bean Mexico white nodule | ecosystem: Host-associated > Plants > Roots > Nodule | place: Mexico: Nepantla... | reverse complement strand
CAATCTCTTAGTGTGTCCATTTCCAAAATTTGGAAGCACAACACTTAAATCTTCCCACACAAGATACATCCCTCTCTTCTCTGAAACTCCCATTGTTTCACCACACTCAGCAACACCATTTTCGATGGCAGTTGCTGCTTCTATCTCCATTTTTTTGGTTGGAAACAGATCAAAGAGGGAAACAGAAAACAAATGGTAGTAGCCAGCCAGCTTACATAGAAATAGATATATATGTACGTGATGAAGGGTAAGAAGAGTGAGGCAAAAATTTAGAGGGACCACTCAGAAATCACAATGTTGATTTTGGTCTTTGGTAACTATACATGAGTAGTAATTACCTATCCAACACTAACACTCCGATACGGATATTCGTATAATTTTTAACACTGACAATTTGACACGAATATTCGTATAATTTTTAAAACTTAGGATATAAGACACAAATCTATATATTATATAACTATAAATTATATAAATTGACAATAAAGATTTATGTGTATAAATATGTTTTAGTTATTTTTTGTGTACAAAAATATTTCTCATATTCAAAATGATTTGTTCTTTATTTTCATGATCACAATAAAAATTTATACAATAAATTTGAATTTTTAGAAAATTAATGTGTTTGTCTTATTTAAAATTATGTTAAAATCGTATTAGAATTGTCAAAAATTTACAAATGTTTTTTCAATTAGATACATGTCTTACGAATGTTCTACGGATATCGGTATCCGATACATGTATCCGACATAAAAACACTATTTAAGAGACGTATAATTTTCAAAACGTAGAACACAGGACCACGGAACTATATATTATATATTTATGAATTATATAAATTGATAATAAAGATTTATGTGTACAAATATGTTTTTTTTTATGACGGGTTCAAAATGATTTGTTCCTTATTTTTATAATCATAATAAAAATATATACAATAAATTTAAATTTTTAAAAAATTAATGTGTTTGTCCTATTTAAAATTATGTTAAAATCGTACTAGAATTTTCAAAAATTTAATAAATATTTTTTCAATTAAATAAATATTTTACAAATGTCTTAGAAGTATCGGTATCTGATATTTTTGTTTGACACGAACACATCATTTAAAAGACGTGTCTGCTCTTCGTATAATTAGTGTCTTCCAACTTCCGCAAAAGAGTAGTAATAGTGATGCACACTTCGTTTATGAGTTAAGGCCATGCATGTGAAGGAGAGCGACATCTCTCAGGTTTAATAAAGGAAACTAGGAAACTATATTGCTTGGTCACTCAACTCAACAATTTTAAATGGAAGATTCAAAGTACTTCTCAGAAGCAATAAATGATTCTCAAATATCAAATGTTAATACCATCAAAATGGAGAGAAAAAGTATATCCACCACCAAAAATAATACATCATGTTATCTGATCAGAATCCAGATGATAAGTCTGAACAAATTATAATAATTTTTTAAAACTTATTCAAACGATCATATAAAATATTAAATTAATTAATATTTAATGTTTTAAGTTTTTTTGAGGTTATGTTTTCAAGAAAGTAAATCCTCTTAAAACAAAATTTCTCCAAACATTTGAATTTTAATTTTTGAAACTAAAATTTGAAAAAAATTGCATTTTGCAAACCGAGTCTCTAAATATTTCATTTGTAAATATGGTTTTGAACTGTGTCTGTGTGTGATTTAGACTTAAAAGTTAGTCTCAATAAAAGAAAATGTACATTGTAAATTTTCTATTAATTATTTATTTTTTCATAGAAATTTTTTATGAATTATATATAGGAGATTTAGATCTCAACACGAAGGTCGTGTTAGAAAAAAAAAACTTTAATTATAATTTAGAATAACAATTCGTTATGAGTCTTTTTTAATAGAAGCTGTCTGCAATTAAGAAAACGGTGTTTAATGTTACTAAAGAGTATTTAATGAGTGTGTAATATAAAGAATGTTAGCAACACGTGTAATTAATATGGTATTTTTAACAACTTTTAAGGTCAAAATTTACTATTAAAAATAATACAACTGTGAATGAGATTTATTAATAAAAACTACTATAAGACTAGTGAAATTGTGTGAATTTCGGTAAATATAAATTATTTAATAATAAAAAATCATTGAATAATGCGCTTAAACTGTGTTATAAATTATAATATAAAAAAGTGAAGGCTCAAATATTTTTATCTATTATTTTTGTCAATTTAATTGTGATAGTTTATTTTTTTTATCAACCAATAAACAATAAATAAATAAGAGTATTTAAAATATTTTTTAATTCTTATAAAAAATTATTGAATAATAGATCTGACTATATATATTTCCCATGGACTTACATAATCTAAATTGTGGTAGCTAAAAGTTATTCTTAGAGTAAAAAAAAAATATTGTGAGTTATTGTTGTACATACTATATATGATTAGATGGAAATATTATTTTATTTTATAAGATTGATTTTGTAAGATTAAATTAAATTTAAGTAAATTTTTAAGATGATATAAGAATAAGACTATTTTAGCTAGATTTTGTTTGACCTACATGTATCATCTATCATGTTGTTATCGGACTATCCATAAATATATAGTTTCACGTACGAGTTGACTAGTCTCAACATGACAGAATATGTTGGAAATCCTACCACGAGTTGATTAGTCTTGACATGAAATGATAAGTTAGAAATTTCATTATATAGTATATAAGAAATAGATGCAAACATCATATTTATAAAGTTGAATTTAGACTTAAATTTATTTTTTTTAGATTTTAATCAACAAACTTTTACTTTTTATACTTTGACTTTTAATTGTTTATCTTTATATAAAATTAAATTTGAACATTTAAGAAATGTAAATAGTTTATATATATAGAAAAGGTGTCTATAACATAGAGTGAAATTGGTAGATTAGAACTATATGAGTAAGAAAAGTTGTTCTTCTGAAATCATATCTAACCTGCTATACAATAAATTCCATAATGAATCTGGTGTGATCTGAGAAGAAGCCCAAGTTGAAGAGACTCTGAAAGTTCATTGAATTTTGCATGCTGTTAACCTAGCTAGCCTCTCTACACGTTTTTTCAATCTTTCACATTTGTCACCATTTCACATATGGTTTTTGGTAGGTGGGTATGATATCAGTAGCTCAATAGCTATGCTATTTACTGTTCTTCTGCCATGTGCTACCAAACTCCAACTACCAATTAAATCCTCAGACCAACAAATTTTTTATCTTCTTCATCTTCACTCACTTTTACTGATGTCAAAGAACAGCCACACACTATTCCTAGGGTTTCACCTTCATCTCAGTACCCTATGTTTCTTCCACCTTTATCAAGCTTAAATTCACTCACCACTGCTATCATAACTAACCAAATATGTTCATTACGAAGTGGACTTTAAGTCTAACTCAATCCTATCAAACTGGCTCGATGGAGTGAGATTTGCACCCACTTATATATTATGAAAGACTCTAATCTCTAGTCGATGTGGGATCTCCAACATTTATCTTCCAACAATAAAAGGACTAATGTAGTGGTACTGCACCTATGTTAGTTTATTAGGGTAAGTTTCAAGGATTTTATATTTTTTTATAAGAAATGGAATATCCTTCAATGTTCCACTTTAATTTTATTCATTTTTCTGATAGAAAAAAAATATGTATTTATAATATTTAAATTTTTGTTAAGATTTAAGATTTAGATTTAGAGTTTAAGTATAGTATTTAAGGTTTAGGGTTTGTAAAAATTTTAATATTTTAAATTTATTTTTTAAAATATTGATATCTATGAATATGATAGACTTCACTTTATATCTATGTATTTTTGTATTTTCTTTCTTTAATAATATTTTTTTCATGTGATGGTAAATGATTGTGGTTACTTGAGGTCTCAGCCTAGCTGAGATCTTAAGTGGCATAGTGATGCTTAACATGAAAGTTTTTATTTAAAAAAAAAATCTGATAATTATAAATAGAGGGAATTGTAAATAACCTATTCATTAAACTATTTCTATTCTCGATAATTATTTACCATTAATGATGTTAATTAAAAAACTGTTTGATATGCTACTTTAAAAAATACAATTGACGTAGTTTATTTACGATAAGTTTAAAATTAATAATTATAATATTTTGGAAAAAGTTTTAAAAATATGAATTAATATAAAAAAAATAATCCCGACACATAGATTATTTTAAAGTAGAAGTACATCTCAAAGGAACAACCCAATCTAAACAAAGAAAACTGATCACGTGAATGGCTTTGGAATATGTTAACATTGTAGGTATTGTAATATGGTAGTATTTAATGATGTGAGATTTTCTTGTCCATATGAAAACTTTATTTAAAATTTATACGCCTTAATATTTATAAAAAAGTACATGTCTAGATAAAGACTATTTTAAAAAATTATTAATATTTTTCTTTCTTGGTCTCTCTTTTTATTTTTGGGTAATTTATTTTAGATCACTTAACTAAACTATGAGAAAAAATATGTCAAAACACAATTTATTATAAAAAAATCACTAAACAAAAATTAATTTTAAAAATGAAAATAATTAAATTAAATATTATAATAAAAAATTATAAAGTATTTTATAAATTGATATCAAAGATTAGCTATTATCAAGTTTTAATTATTATTATTTTAGATTTTAGTTTAGTCTTTCAAATTTAGAAAAAAAATAGATAGCAGTTAAAATCATGATAACTAATAGTTAATATTAATTTTTAAATTGAAATGTTTAATATGCAGAAGAAGGGAAGAGATAAGAAAGAAAAAAAAAAGAAAAAAAAAAGATTTGAAGATTACTACAATGTAAGAAGAAATGACGCACCACCATTCTTGGGACCAATCAACCAGCTGTATGTTTTACACAACAATTTATAAATTAATTATGTAAATACGTTCTCAAAATGGAACTGGAATCAAGATAATAGTTGATCTGTTTTTTTTTTCTCTTTCATCACTCATTTATCTCTTCCTTTTGTGAATTCTAAACTCGAATGATACTTATAAAAGGTACTATAATATTTAAGTAAAATTTTGATATTTGACAGTCAGTGCTATTTATACTGAATCACAACATACTTAATTCTTAAAATTTATATATATTTATATAATTATCATGGATCTTTTGTTATTGGATCGGATTAGGATTTGAATCATGATTAAGATGATTATCACTAATTAATCTGTTGATATTTTATTTAGACATAATAAATTTAATCATATGGATCGGTTTCACCGAATATTAGAATTTCAGGTATCTACTATTTAATCGATACAAATATAATTTATTCCTTATTATCCACTTGGAATAACAATTATTACTATTTTCATCTTCTTTAAAACATAAAAAAAACCTTTCATGTAAACGTATTTTGCCACTCAATGATTCGTTTGTATCCAATATCTTGCCCTATACGTAAACACTTCTACATTTTCATATGGTTTAAGTTCATGTCCTTTACTTTTTCTCCTTTTTAATTGTAATTATTACATGGAAAATTTCTAGAAATTGAGGACCACATTTTCATATATATATATATATATATAGTGCATGTGAAGAAAACCCCACGTTAATCATTACGTACGTATTCATTACGAAGTTGGCGCGAGGTCCTGCAATTGTAAGGTAGGCACCTTTTTATTTTAGGACTCTATCACACATCAAATATAAATACAAATATATAATAAATACAAATATCACTTTATAAATTTTATAAATTGATTTTATCGTTAAAATCAACTTCTTAATAAAAAATAAAAATATAATAACTCGAGTTTAAAAATAAAATGGAGACACAAATATCACAAAACAAAATATTAGAAAAGATTGGTAAATTATGAGGATGATATGTTAAGAAAAACAGAGAGTGGCTTTAACTTTAACAAAAAAACATAAAAACTTCCCCTTTTTATGAAATTCTGGCATAGGTGTCGTGATATTGTCTTTGAGCATGACCCTAAAAGTTTTGCACATGTCAAACATTGTATTTAAAGAAATTCTCCCATAATTTAATTTCTTTAATAACTTTAATTTTTTTTTTAGTTTACATATCAAGCTGAAAGATACAGTTTATATTAAAAGAAATATACTTTTTTTTTTCTTTTTTTTATCAAACTCTTCTATGATCGAGTATAGAATGGATGAGCTTTGCAAAAAAGCTTGCTTGATGAACATTAGATTAAGAAATTAGATGAGCATCACATTTATGAAAAACAATTAATTCAGTAAAACTTGTGGAGTTTGTCAACTGTTTCTTGTCATAATTGAACTAGATACATATTAATTTTCATTAATAATCATTAATTATGAATAGTTTGACTTTATATCTTTAAACAAAATAATTAAGTTGAAGCAAGCTCTAGTGAAAAGCAAAATAGAAGAATATTGGTAAAAAGCTTCACTTCCTCATTTTTCTAAAATTGGAAAAAATTATTAAATTTTAAATTTTTATATTCTTATTTTTTATTAATCATAAGGGACTCCTCTATTAATATAGTAATATGTAAAATAATGGTAATAATATGTTTTTTTTATCTAAATATAGATAAATATTGTTTATATAAATGAAAAAGTGATTTTTTTAAGATTTTTTTATCTTTTAACTGAGTATTTGTTTTGATACACTTAATAGTCTCACATTATTTACGAGGGACTACACATAATTTACATTCAACATGTCAAGTCTTTTAATGATCTAGAGATAAAAAGAAATTATATATTCCAATTTAGATATTTTATAATTGAAAGTAAGAAAAAAAAGAATGTAATTAAAGGACTTAGCCATGTCCCATTTGTCTGTTTTGTAGCTTAAAAGGTTGTGAAACATTCTCTCTATACATATGCTAATTATAAGAGATAACAAGTAGAATTTTGTATGTTAATTAAGCAAAATAATTGGAAAATCCAGAAGCAATGGTTTTATTTGTGGGTGATGGATTTATTGGAGAGGAGAATCAAGACCATCTTGAGAAGAAAGTGAATGGAGGGTTTGGTGCCTCTGGGAAGGGAAGGATGGCATCTTCCTGAAAGAGGGTCTCTTTTCAAGCTGTTGGATGGTTCTCTTGGCATAAAGTGTCTGAAACAGTGGTGATGCTCTCTCCTTCAACTTCAGAACAATGAAGAACAGAAGTCTGTAACCTATCAGAATCACAAATAGAGCTGCCAAATCCCACCACTTTGAATGGTTTAATTCAATGCCTAACATGTGTGTGATCACATATTCTCCATTCAATTTTGGATCACCAGGTATCAGAGGTTCAAACTCAAGCCCAAGCAAGTCATTCTTGTAGGCACCCTACATTGAAAATACCAATACAACTCTTAATTATATTTCTTAGACTGTGTTATCCTTCAAAGTATACTTAGGCACAGTTGTTCAGATTTAGAGAAAATTAAGATTTGATGAACATGTTAAGTAAGCTACCTGTATTGCCCATGAACCATAACTGATATATGAAATGGGGTAGCGCCAAACTGGCTTTGGAAGATCAGACAGCAACCTGAAGAATCCAGAGGTCATCATCATGATTCCCTGCAAATAATTCAAAGTTTGATTACTACTTAACATATGTGACACATTTTTCAAGAACAAATTAATCTCCTTTGAATTAAAGGCATAGGTATAGCTGGAGGTTTTACTAATATATGTTGCAATTTTATCTCTTAACTACTGAAATGGGTAAAAAATTAAAAGTTTACAAAAATGAAGTCGTGTCAAATTCGTGCTAAAGTGAGATAACTTTAATATTCGTGCTAAGTTATATATTCGTGCTAAGGTGACATAACTTTAATGTATCTGAACTGAAACCATGTTAAGATGTACTAATTCTGTAAGTCATGTGAAGGTGATACTATCTATTCATTTTGATAGTTTTTAAAAAATTTACCCATTTGAGTAATTAAGAGATAAAATTACACTATATGAGTAAAAATCTCTATTTAATTAATTGATCTTACTATTATTCCAGCCCCTGTGATTATTCCCATGAGGAAATTTGGAACAAGTGAAGCCACAACCATCATGAGGCTCTCTATTACAGAAATGCAGCTGTAGATGTTGATGGTGAAAAACACAAAGTGACTGATCCCTGGCCTGAATTTCACCATGTTATAGGTGATGGTGCTAGATGTAAGAGCAATAGCAACCAAGAATGGGAAAGAAGAAAGGAAGTTGGATAAAATATATGCTGCAACTCCATAGTATCCATTAAGCCTTTCTCGATAAAATACCTGTTTCATGCAAACCAATCAATTCAAAACCTCATAGCCAAGCCTAAAAGTTTAACAACTACACACTTGTCTCATTTCCCAAATCAAATTTTACCTTCATTTCTTCAATGAATGATGGAAAGCCCCCAATTGACATGAATGTCATAAATCCTGATATGAATGCACCACAGGCACCACGGGCCAAGATGGAAGTGTAGCTATAGCCAATGTCAAAATAAACTGTTCCCACACATATGGAAACAATGATGTAAATTATGATCCTCAACCAGTAGTACCCCACATCTCTGCACATGTTCACAAATGATCTCTTTGTCAGAGTTGTGAGTTGCTTCCACCAACTAGCTTCACTTCCATGTTGTGTAGAAGGTTGAAGCCCTTCCTGCAACACAACATTCATAACCACCAACACAGTTAATCTTCTATGATAATGCTATGTTTTGCTTTTCTTTTAAGACCACTCAGTGTCCTATGAATTTCAGTTCAGCATATATAGTATCTTTTGAAAAGGCATACATCTGTAGATAGTTGTTGAATTCTGGTCTTTGCCCTTCTGGCATGTGTTGAACGCCTATATTTCTCCACTAGCATTGACTTGATCTCTGCTGTAGCCAAATTCACGAAAGGATCTGCTGAATTTGGAATATCCTGATAAGGGAAAATAGCGAGAGCAACTCCATGTATCAGTATAAGCATTAAAGCTAAAATTAGACCTTCAAAAGGAAGTTCGTTCAACTTGTTATCAACATCTATATTTCTATGCTTTAAATCTGTCTAGCATTACACACAAAAAATAGTTTCTGGGGGATAAGAAAAGAACTCACATATATATAAACCAAAAAACATATTATTAGAATTAAGAACATACATGAATTCTCTGAGATCCCTTCAGAGTAGCTGTAACAATGTCGAAATCAGAATTGATGCATCGTAGGAAGTGATCAGAAGGATTTCTTTTGCGTGGACAAGGGAAACCAGCTTCAGCAAAAAACTGTAAAAGAAATTGAAAAGAAAAAATAGGCATTGCAGCTGAGTTTCTGACCTCAAAGTAACCAAATAGAGATCAAATTGTGACCATATTTTGGTGCTTACAACCAACATGAAATCATAATCAAGGGAAAGACATAAGTTAAAGTAACCATTTTACATCATTGAAGAAAGAATATTCACATAATTGTACCTCAATTGCTGATTTTGCTTCTCCAAAATAAACTGTTTCACCGCCAGATAGCAAGAAAAGGTCATCAAAGAGTGCAAAGACTTCACTGCTGGGCTGGTGAATGGAAGAGATAACAGTTCTTCCATCACGAGCAACATTTCTGAGAGTTTGAACAACAAAAAATGCTGAGGCACTGTCAAGGCCACTGGTGGGTTCATCAAGGAACAGTAAGCGAGGCATTGTAAGGATCTCAAGTGCAATGCTGAGCCTCTTCTTCTCCCCTCCACTTATACCTCTCAAGTGCCAGTTACCAATCAACCTATCAGCACAATCTTGCAGACCCATTTCTATGATTGTTCCATCGATGAGGCTGTTAACTTCTTCTTTGCTCATTGATGTTGGAAGACGAAGATGAGCCGAGTAGGATACAGTTTCCTTCACTGTAAGGGTTCCCAGAAGCACATCCTCTTGAGTTACATAAGCCTGAACAAATTTCAACATGCAGAATCACCATATGTTTCTGCTAATTGCACTCAAAGTTAAGTTATTGCAAACTCACTTTCAGACTTTCAGGAAAATATTTTCAGATTGAGAATTATACGACCACAAGAAAATCACAACGAAATTGTAGAGACAAAAATTAATTAGTCACTATATTAATTAAATTAGATATTATTTTAAAGATTAAAAGAATTATTGGTATTTAAAGTAGTTTCTATTATTCATAAAATTTATAAATTAGTATCTAATTAGTTACTAAGAATTTTACTACTAATTACTTTAAATTCGTTGGTAGCTAAAATCTCAATATCTAATTAGATATCAATTTAAAAATTAATTTATAAATTTTACTAACAATAAAAACTAATTTAAATACCAATAATTTTTATAATCTTTAAAATAATATATAATTTAATTAATATAGTGACTAATAATACTAGTATTAACTAAATGTGTTACTTCACTTACAACACCACCGTAACCTATGCCTTTTTTCTTCCCATTTAGAAGAACATTTCCTGTCATAACCACATTTTTTGAGAGTCTACCTGCAACCAAATCAAGACATTCAAATTTAGAAAAATGTATTATTAATTATTAAACAATGCTGAAAAATTATGAACCAACTTTTAGAAGCATATAACATCACTATATCTCTTCTTGAACAGAAAATTGATCTAAAATTCATCAGCAATTTTCTCTCTAGGATATAACTCTGTACAGAAATAATTTGTTAACTGCTGAATGATCTGGAAGAAACTGAGGAAGCTAATTACTTGATGTACTAATTGTATTTTTTGAGGAAAAGGAATGCAAGAACTATAGCACAACATTTTCTGTTGCTCTTTTTTGATGAAAAAAAAAATTGTGCAATTCCCAAAGATGATTATGAAGTTTGACTTTTTGCTCATAAACTATATCCCATATATAACATAACAGGTCTTAGATACATAGAAAAAAAAAATACACCTCTTCCCTTCACAGAAAAGATAATACAATTAATACTTTTAATTAGATGGAATTTTGTAATGGATGAAATTTTGCATAAAATATATATAAAAAAGAAAACAATAAAAAAAATAACAGTAACTAAAATTAGAAATAAAAAATAATTAGTCACTATATTAACTAAATTAGATACTACTTTAGAAACTAAAAATTAATTGTATCTAAAGTGATTTTTATTATTAATAAAAATTTATAAAATGATTTCTGAATTAGTATCTAAATAAATTATTAAGATTTTAACTACGTTAGATTCTACTAATATGTTAATTAGTTTCTAAAACACTAATAGAAATTAATTTAGAATACAAAATAATAAATAACTAAAAATTTAGTAACTAATAATTAAATATCAATTTAAAAATTATTTTATAAATTTTTATTAATAATGAAAATTATTTTAGATACCAATAATTATTTTAGTTTATAAAATGATCTCTAGTTTAGTCAAATAATAACCAATTATTTTAGTCTCTAAAATTAATTTTTATTATGATTTTCTTGTAGGAAAGACACTATCATTTCATAATTTTTTTTATTATATATAAAAATGACATTTTTAGAATTACTAATTAAAATTGATCAAACCAACTTATATTAATAATAAAAATTACTTTATATATTAATAATTTTTAAATTTATAAAATAATATATAATATCTAATTTTTTAGAAAACAATAATTAATTTATATATTGATGCATTCAAGTGAGATCACTTGATAATGAAGGACAGATTATACATCATTCAGGTAACGCTTCTGTGATAGGTGAATGTTTAAAGAAGTGCAGAGACGAATCTGAGACCAAATCTCATTACTACTAAACAGTGAAAACGACAACACAAAAGCCTAAAAAAAATGAACAGAAAACCCATGGGCCACATGGCGTAAAATCTATCATGTTAATGTTCATGGAAGTTTGAAATGTGCAGTAGTATAATCATCTACTTTCACTCTTTTAGTGAAAGGTTTTTCATGTGGAACACCTCATCATAAATAAACTAAATTGCCATATAAATAAGCCCCTTCAAAATCCGTGAGGTAGGTTATGGTGGTGGTTATGCACTTTAATATGCAGTTTCAATCTCATCGTTCCAACCACCAAAATTGAAGACGCGCCTACTATAATGCATAGGGAGCGATTAACTTGTCCTTTTCAATGTCAATTATCAGAAATTTCCATAGTTAATGAATGGAGAATTAATTAATAACCCCATCAAGCTGCTATGATTAAGAGCTGCATAATCATGTTAAAAGAGTTTTCTGTCAAAACAAAGAAACTTCAAAGTTTCCCTTTGTCATTATTTGAAGATCAAACATGTTAATTTAGATATTATAAGAACAGCAAAACTTGAGATTTCTTCACAGGAAGTTAGATGGTCTGTTATTCATGTGAAGTGATGAGTGGTTGGAGATCACATCGTACCCCACATGGACCAAAACATTAAAACAGTGGCCAATTGTGTCACAAGATTTTTTGAGCTATGAAACAGGAAAAAAAATCAAATTTTTTTAGCAAATTCAACGCTATAAACCACTTAGAGTTTTGATTAAACAATCCCAAATATGAATCTCAATAGGGTAAGATCCAAGTCCCAATTTTGAGCTACCCCAGATGAATGAAAGAATTTGCACACCAAAAGCATAGCAGACAGGAACTAAAGGTGGAACTTTTTCTTTCTTGGCCTAAAACTGGTAAAAAATTGTTTTGAGAAAGAGTGAGGGTGACCATGCAATTGAACACATGATGTTAGCACAAGAAAAAAAAGTGTGACATGAGATGGATATACAACTACCTGCAAGTGAATCAAGAAGGGTGGATTTTCCAGAACCAGAAGGACCCATTATAGCCATGATTCTGCCAGGCTCAGCATAGCCATTGAGACCATTAAGCAGTCTCTTGGTGGGTCCTTTTCCAAAGTTTGGTAGCACCACTCTGAGATCTTGCCAAGCCAAGAAGCTCCCTCTGTCAAGGCCCGTGTAGGGCACATCCCTATCAGTCTCAGCAGCAGCAGCAGCAGCACCCCAGTTGGAGGGTTTGCTGCGATCGGTGGCTGCAGCCTCAATCTCCATGTTGTTCTTGAGCTAGCTATGGAAGTTTGACCTAAAGATGATGAAAGTGAACATAAAATAGAGTTAAAGGAAGATAGAAAAGAGTTATAGGAAGGAAAAGAAAGCATGGAAAGAGTGATTGGCAACAAATACCAAACAACTAACTATTAATGGTGTCATCAACTGAATTAGAGAAACTTATGAAGAGAGAGAGAGAAGAGTTAATGGGTTGAAGATGAACAGATCAGAAGCATACGGGTGGCAAGTAAGGGAAATTAATGTGAGAGTAACAGGTGCATAGATGTATACCATGCTTTCTGATGGCACCACCATGAATGCTGCTGTCACTTTCAACATCTCTCTACTTTTACATCTTCTCATAAACCAAAATTCTAAAAACATTTTTCTAAATTTTCCTCTAATACACTCACTCCATCTTAGTTTTTTATTACTCCAATATTTAAGAAAAAAAAATTATAAATTTTAATATAACATTAATTAACTACTGTTTTTTATCTTTTATGTTTGTATTCTGTACCAAAAAGACAATTTATGTATATATAGATAAAAAAATTTATTGAAAAACATATATTTGATGTTGTTTATAATAATATAATAATATTTTTAAATTAAAAAGTAGAATATAAATGAATAAAATATTAATTTATTTTAGTGTGATGTGTGTGTCTTGAGAGTGTTATATTGTGATATAAAATGAAAATAGTAAAATAAAAAAATTATGTTATTTTATTGAAAAAATTATTGTATTGTTCGATTTATTTAAAACGACACATGAAATTAACTTACTATCTTCCTGTTACATGTTATTTGTGTGACTATCTAATTCTAAAAATTGTGGAAGGATAATAATTATTTCATTAAATGAAATAGTGAAATCTGATACATGGTTTAATTTTGTGATGATTATTTTAAATTTATATAAAATTATTAATTTTAAAAATATAAAAATGCTAAGATTATTAATTTAAATATTTTAAATTATTAATAGTACATCAAATTTAGTTTTTAAATCGTTAATAAAAATATAAATTTGATAAAATAACGTTAAATAAACTTTTCATCTAAATTTATGGGAATAAATATGTATATGGTCGAGATGTTTAGGGTTTAGAGTTTAGGATTACAATATTTCCAACATATAAATTAGTCTAAATAGATTTTCAAGAAAATCATAAAGAAACCAATTTTATAAACTAAATTATTTTTTTATTTTTAAATTAATTTTTATTATTATTAAATAATTTTTAAATTGTTATCTAATTAACCAGCAAAGTTTTTGCTACTAAATTTATAATTTTTGTAAAAACAATATGAATCTAATAATATCTAATGTCTTCAACTATCCAATATCGAATATTAAGTGTTAATTTGAGTATTCAAAAACCTTTTCTAAGTATCATATCCACTTGAATAAAAAATAAACTTCAAAAGACCCTCACAAACCCACAACAATGAATTAGAAAAAACAAGATCCATACAATAACCAAATAAACACACATAATGCTGAAAATTAAGTATATTGTAAAAGTATGTCTAACATATATAAAAAACATAATGATGGAATAATAACTATCTTGTAAAAGTAGATCTAACATAGTATTCCTAAATTTTGAACTTCTGAATTTATTTTATATTATAGATTAACATGAAGTTATGATTTTTTTTTTAAATATTTATACTTCGACTTCAATCAAATTTATTTACAGTTAAGTATTCAATGTTTTTATCTATATATAGTTTTTTTTTTCATTTAGTAAGGTTATTTATGAGCCATTACGTTGATTAAAATATTTGAAAGCCAACCTAAATCGAATTCCATCGCTAGATTACGCTATCATAAAAATATAAATTTGATGTCCCTTATTCAAAGATTCTGAGACATTATTCTTTATATATATATATATATATATATATATATATATATATATATAATATAAACTCATGTCAAATAAAAATAAAATAATAAAAATACATTATATATAATATATATTATAATTGATGTCTAGAAAAACAGGATGATACAATAACTTATTGAATATCATAATTCATGTTTAGGGTTTCATATATCATGCCATTTTAAGGAGAAGAAAGAAAAAAACATGATATGAAACCTAAACAAAATGGACATCTAACGATTTTTTTTTTTTAATTTAATGAGGAATTATTATATTGTACAAGTACATGCAGATAAAAACTAATTAGCATTTATGAGGAGGTTGTTATCAATAAATATTAAAATAGAAAAGAATAATAATCACAATAACAATAATTATTATTATAATAATAATAATCATAAATGTATTATGTATAAATATAGAATAAAAATTAATTAAAATGAAAATCTATGATATCAATGTTCTAAAATTGACGAAGATTATATTTAATAATACATTAAATATCATTTTTTTTGATAATAAGACACTACAATAAAATAATTAAATAGTAACTAAATTTAGAGACAAAAATAATTAGTCAATATATTAACTAAATTGGATACTAATTTAGAAACTAAAAATTATTAGTATCTAATGTGATTTCTATTATTAATGAAATATTATAAAATAGTTTCTAAATTGATACCTAAATTAGTTACCAAAGTCTTAACTACTAATATTTTAGATTTTAAATTAGTGTCTAAAAGACTAATTTAGACATAAGTAGTTAGTAGCTAAAACATTGATAGCTAATAGTTAGATATCAATTTAGAAACTATTTTTTGTAAATTTTTATTAATAATAGAAACTAATTTAGATACCAATAAACTTTTAGTTTATAAAATGATCTTTAATTTATCTAATATCGTGACTAATTATTTTAATTTTTAAAATTAATTTTTATTTAACAATTTTCTCGAAAGAAAAAAATAAAAAGTGAGTGAGAAATCAATAAATTTTATGGTCACAAGTTGAGTTGATAAAATAAAGTGAGATAAGTAAATATATATATATATATATATATATATTTATATATATAGGTATGGGATAGGTTATGGCCACACCACAAAGGAAGAAACTTCTCTTATTATGTTATGAACCTATTTTCACTAATTGTCGGCACAAAAAGTTTCTTCACTATCAGAAACATTTGAAGACAAGTTTTGGCTTTCAACCTTTGACACGAAATAGTAGTGACCATAATAAAATAATGTCTTTTTATTGTTAATCTAACTCTTGTTAGACCAAACTCTTCTGGCACACAATAAATAGGAACTGTTTTTAAAATTTTGTGTCATTGAAGAAGAATTTGGTGGAACAAAAAATTCAATTGGAAAATTATTAAAATTATTCATTTTACAATCCCTTATAATAATATAATAATATTTTAAATTAAAAAATAAAATAAATGTAATTAAAATATTAATTTATTGAATTGTTAAATGGATGTATTTACTATTTCACAGCTTTAAAGTATCAGCACTGATTTCAATTTGAGTTACTTGGAGTAGATAGTGAATGTACTAAAAAAATAAGTCACAAGTATATAAAGTATTAAAACACTTGTATTTTGATTTTTAAGAAAACCTTTGTATTAAAAAAAATTGGTGTCATTATATATATTATTAAAAATAGCAAAATCTGTGAATATGACATTACTTGGTAGAGTTTTTATTTGTAGTTAAAAATTGATTGAATTTTCTAGCATTATAGGAGAATGTAATATACATAATTATTTTAATATACTTTAAAATTATCTATACGCATATACAGTAACATATACTTTAAAAAAGATTATAAGTATATAAAATGTCATTATACAGAAATTAAAAATGATAAACTCAACTCCTGTACAATAGTAAAATAAAAAATAAGAAAATTTAAATGAAAAATAATTATAGTGATGTCACGTGTCATTATATAATAAATAGATTGTTTACTTGAATATATATAGATCAAGTTGTAAAATTATATTTGTCGCATTATATTTTAATTACAATGTTAGAATTTATTTGTGTCTAGGAGTTTGTTAAAGAAAACAAGCAAACCTTGCCTGTATTTTGAATTATAAAACTTGGAATATAATTTTTGGTTTCTAAAATATTTTTTAAACTTTAGAATTTAAGTCTGTAAATTATATAATTCAGAAATAAAAAAAATTCTGCAGCTTTTATTGAAGGGTATTCTGGAATTAAAAGATTTATGGAGGTGCAGGAAGAAATATGGAGGTGGAAGAGGAAATTGTGTAAATCAAATTAGAGATAAAAATAATGGTTTTAAAAAGCACTTTTTGCACCCCTGATAATGGTTTTGGCAGCTTCTCGGTTCCAAGGCTTCCATAAATCAAAGAAGTTGAATGTTTAATGTGGAAAAGAAATGTTAATTTGGCCACAACAATTAGTAATTTACTAAAATTTTGTTTTTAGTAATAATTTACTAGTTAAATCAACGGTGGTACAAAGTGTGTAATTTGAATACTTATTATTTTCTGAATTTCATTTCTGAATTGAGTAAAACGTATAAATCATAAAAACAGTATATATCTATGATAATCTTCCAAATTGAATGTGTAGAGCATTTTATCACTTGAGAGAACAAAATAACAATTTTTTTATTCACACCTTATAATGAGTAATGTTGTTTTAAAAAACTAATATTTTATTAAAATACGAAGATAGATGAAAAAAAAAACCCTCTTCAGGAATCTTTTCACTTCACAAAAAAGAGTATATTATTGTCAATTGAAAAGTAGTCTTAATGCAAAAAACTACAAAAGTAAAATTTAATTAAAACATACGGATAATTTAAAGATCTTTTATACTTTCAACAATCATAAATAATCATATAATTTAATTTCTTTTATTTTCATGAAATTATTCAAAACGACATAGCTAAAGCAATTTTTAACTATAGCTATTTTTTTTTAGCTCAAATATTTATATCCAAACAATTCACGAAAACTCTTTAATATATAGTTTTTCTATTGCTCTATAGATCGTGAAATTGAGTTTGTGGTTTCAAATTGTACTTCAACTTGAAATCTTTACATGTTATTGTTTAATATTAAATGCACTATAGGAGACTTGGCATTAAACATAATGTGTAACAAAGCATTTTATTTGTTTTAATAAAAAGTAGAAAACAAAAATCCCATTTCATAGATTTCCAACCCTAACAATTGATATATAATTTATGTATACAAACACATGTAAACAAATTTCATACAAAAATTAACATGTCTCATTTCCTGTACTTACGGAGGTCCAATCTGAACCCTTACCCTGAATTCCTTCAACTGCACTAGTCTACTTTTTAATTTCTTTAATTTCCATCTCAAACTTTAACTCAATTCATAACCATTTTGCCAAACATTCTTCATATAAACTTCAAACTTCATTCCAAAAAACAGCAGAAATAAACTTGGAACTGCATCGATCAGCAGTTATGCAAAACGAATGGATCAAATTTGCAGACAGTAATAACAATAATACATCACAATCTGAAATTTCTTCAAATTTTACACTAGTGGTAGCGGGATCAAAAATAAACCTAACATTGAAGTTTTATTTTTATATACTGATACAAATTATTTTAATATTCAATATTAAAAGTCCCTGAGATAAGTCATCAACTACAGAATACTTATCAGAGCCTCCGGAAGAATCGCAAATAATACGACAGCAATATTTTAATCATTAGACTGAGCATCACAACAAATTTTAGCTTCGAGAAACGGATCATTACTCTTGTGGCGTCTCAAATCTTGTTGGGGTGTCAATTCCCATCATGCAGCAAAGGCCCGATATCAAAATGATTAGCAAAACTAAACCCTGGATTATCACAGAAAACAATCCTATCAGAACACCATAAATGTCATAGTCACGTTGCGGTATTTCCGCAACCCACAGCAGATATAGTCAAACAATAAGAGAAATCAAACAAGACAGACACCAACTCTAAACCCACTCGGCCCAGTTATCAGATGCGCTAACAAGTAATGATGATAAGTAATCATTGCTGTCTTGGGGCGTATCAAGGGGAAGCATACAAGGTGAGAGGAGCAAATTGGATAATAATAGGTGGTTAACATTAAACTTAAACAAACCAAACCATCCATGAAAAATTAAATGGTCAAGACTTTCACCTATTACACTCTCTTCTTGTCTCTGTCTGCTTTATATTACATATTACTTGGTTACATATTGCAAGACATCATGATAAAATGTGTCATCAAGGAAAGAAAACCATAGAAAGGAAGCAAGAAAAGCAAAAGAATAAAACTATCAAGATAATGATAGAGCATACATATATGAAAAACAGTAGACCAGGTAGAGAGGAATAATCAACAAACATTTCACGCTCTAGTTAACATCAAAAGCAATTATTAGCCACTTTATACCATAGTAAACTGGATTTAGGGCCTATTAGAGACTCAAACTTCCCTATTTAAGAATTAAGATCAACTTTCCATTTAATATTTGGTTTACTAAAGCCTAATTGGCAGCATAAAATTTAAAGATCCTATTTTGAAGTTCAAATATGCAACTGAAACCTAGAGTCCTAGATAAACATAGCATCCAAAAGGATATTCCTGAAACAGTAACTGAGTTTGGAATATCCCAGGACAAAATGATGAAGTATTAGCAAGTAACGAAATATAGGAGTAAACTGTAAAAACAAATATAAAGTATAAATGGAAGGTGATAGTCATTTAGATAATCTCCTCATTTCTTTTACCTACAAGTGAGGAGTTCTCTTTTATAGGACATTTGAATTGTAATGCTTTATGTAAATCCATGGGGACTGAGAGCCTGGGAGGGGGATTCTTAGACAGACAACTTCTAAGTATTTTAAGAGTTGTGCTCCACATATGCATTGTTTAAAAATACTATAGCATTATTACCATGTTTTCAAATATTAGATTGAAGGACATTTCTACAAGGAATGCTGCCACATAACACTGGCTAATAACAAACTAAATATAACCAATTGCATGGTTTGTAGGGGAGGAAATGCAATAAATGTCTAAGACTGCCAAAGTCGGGGAGGCTGAGAATGCTGAAATATTACAGGATGACAGGATGTGTTACTGAATGTCATGATACTATCATACTTCCATTGTTAAAACTGGAGGCATGGAGATAGAGACAGACAGCAGTCTACACAAGAAGGCCCAATAAGAGTATAGTTGTGGTAACATAAAATTCATACATCAAGAAGAAAAAAAGGAATTAAAAACAAGGTGACTCCTAAGTCTTCGAGCTACCCCACTGGTAAAAATGGAAAAAGAAGCTCACCACAAAAATTCCCTCCAAAAGAGATGATTTAAGCATGCAGACTTTATCACAACCTGTGGAATTGGTTGATTCAGCACCTTCTTCAAGAAACCTTTGCAGTTCTCTGTAAGAAGGATACCGGATTGACCTGGAGGGATCTGACACATAAAGAACAGCATATTTTGCACCCGATTCCTCCATGGAACTCAGAAGCTTCGATAAAGTTTCCCCTACAAATACACAGCGAACACAAACATTTAGCAAATTCATATCTAGCAAAATCCATAACTAGATAAAAGTGTGTGTACCTTCAGATTGTGTCCTGTCAACATTTTTAAGATCTTGAGAGCCTCCATTGCAGAACACAACCAAATCTGTTTTCCCCCTGTGACTATCTTTCATCCTCTTTGTCAAATAGTCCTGTCAATAGGAAAATAAAGGGCATCAGGTCGCCATTACAGGACCCAAGATTCCATAATGGACCATGTCACATTAATTTGTTGATTACTTGTACTGAATGCAAAGCTGTGACTTCTTCATTTGTACCACCCATGGAGCAAGATCCATGGAACGCAACATTGGCAATTGCCGTATCATCTCCACAGGCTTCAGAAAATCCTGAAACCAAAGTGTTTTCCAAAAGCAAATCCTCTGATGCAGAAACATAGGGAAAAGCCATAGAAGTGTTGGATCTGGCAAAAGAGATCTGTTCATAAAAATGGAACAGTGTCACAGTAAAAATATATAATGGAATGGACCCAAACTCCATTATTTGGATTATAAAATATATAATGGAATAGGATGGAAAGTGGTGGAGTTCAATCCATCTCATTCCATCAATTTGAGACTTTCTTGTTACCCCTCATATAAGGGTACACTGAACAATCCTCTCTTCGTCTATTTTATTAATAATTCATCCTTTAACCCCTTCTATCTAGATACAATACAATATCACAGAATGAAGATGTGGATGAGTTCTAACTTTGGTGGCGAGAAAGGGCTGAAATGAAGAATCAGATGATGATCAGTTCGATGGCCCCATTAGTGGAAGTTTACAATTTTGATTGTGACCCTACCCTAATTAGGATTAGGCTCTACTAATGACGATCGGATTTTATTCTCTAAGGCTAGCACATGGAAGAGGTTTATGGTGAGTAGCACAATAGAGATGGTGGTTGGACTACCGTTGCGACACAGAGCCGTAGTGAATGTGAGGGTTCAAACATCAAAGGTGCATGGCAAAAGTTATGATGCCATTGACACTGGGTAACATATTATGCAAAATCCAATCTCGTAGGCCTCATCTGCTAAGGATTTATATTTCTAAGATAAGGTTAAAATAAGAATATAAAGTTATCATTTATTCTGCTCTGTTCTTTTTCCAAATGATGGAATGGGACATTTGATTCATTCTATTATAAATTACCCAAACAATGGAATGACATTTCTAATCTATTCCATTCCGCACTATTATATTTTGATTGATTTCGTTCCATTCTCTACCACTGATCCAAACATAGCCCTAAAAATCTCAAATCATATTTACTCAACATGAAAACTTGACACAGACTGCATGTCACAATTCTCTCACCTTGAGCAGATCTAAAAGGGCTGGGTCTGCATGTTTGTTCATGCTTAAATCTGAAGATTGCAGCTGCAAAAGAAAAATGCAACATAGTTTACTCAACCAATGCCGCTGCGCTAGTTGGCAGGAATCTAATACCAAGTAAACAATATACACAAAAGCTGCAATATATAGAAGCTTAAAAGATATTACCTCTCCACCAACGAACAAAAGTGCCAGATCCAGAGGCTTGTGAGTTTTCTTTCCTTTGCACTATCCAAAATATATAAAAATTAAAAACGCTAAGCAACAACAATGATAGAAATAAATTGAACAAAATTGAAACAAGGCTATCATAAACAAGAACAGAAAAATATCCTCTTCTTCATAGAGGTTGAGGGGAGAGAGAACTGCAGAGTACATAGCCAGAAACCAGTCATGAAGATTAAGATAATACCAGAAAATTTGACCAGCCCGCTTCAGATATAACAGACTTTGCAAGATCATAAGGAGAAATGACTTGGTAATTTACAGATTCCTTCAATCCAGTTTCAGAGGCCCTGCAACAGTCCAGTCCAGTAAGATATAAACGATTTTATTATTTGCTAAAGTATATATGCAAACACGATAAGGGAATATTCAACAACAACACACAAACCCATTCTTACATGTAATAAATTACATGAAGTATCATGCAAGTTAAAGATGTTGTCAGTTGCCACTAAAGACAATAAGAATTAAATGAGATTGTTGCATATTTACAAACAATTTTCGTTTTATCCCCTCTTCATATCTTTCACTTATCCACTGCTTTCATTTCTCACTCTGGACTTCAAATCCACAAAATTTCAAGCCCTATCTGCTGTTTTCTTGAATGATCCAGAAAATCTATCTCCTACTTGTGAACCAAAGCGTGTGTGTAATGCCACTAAAAAACCTAAAATGAAGAGTGGGTTTTCCACCACTTCAAATCCTCCCCTAATTTGTTTCCGACTGGAACCTTTTGAGCATGCGATTTCTACAGGCTAGCCACACTACAATACAATCGTAGAATACCCAAACTCCTTCCAACAAACCCGAAATTCCCCACTCTATAGCTTCCAGATTCGCCCTACCCTATCCTAATCATAAAAACCGATAACAAACAAGCTCGGCAATAACTAAATTAAACCTAAGTTGTTTGCTATTAGCCACATCCACACGAACCATACAGCACGGAACACAGCAAGTAGAATAAGGAAGTAAGAATTGTGAAGTGACACAAACACGAAAAAAGGATAAGAATCAGGAATTACAGTTCATAATGTGATGACCAAAGGAATGCGGGAACGGTTGAAGGAACTGCTAACAATCCGTTTGGAATAAAAGCGAAAAGAATGAAAACACTAAGCAGCGGCACCACCATCGTTGTTCCTGCAACTCACAAACGACAATCGAAGTTAGATCGCGTGATACATTTGATCGATCAGCTTCAGATCGAGTTCAAGCAACATACAACAACAAATTGAAACGCTCTGCGATGGGACGAATTCAAGAATCGAAATGGATCGAATCAGAGAGAAAGAGAAGAAGAAAACCTAATCGTACGTAACTCACCTCCTTCTTACACAGGTGTGTCTGTTTTGTTGTTATTATTATTAGTTTTATCAGAAAATTAGAATTTGCGATGCACACCTCGCTCTTCACAGAGATCTAATGTTCAAAATTTATTTATGATTAAAATGCATATATGGTCCACATTTTTTATTTATTTTAGTTTAAATGTATTTTTTTTTCTTTAAATAAATTTTTTTTTAAAATTCAATATTTATGTACAAAATATTTATTTTTTAGTTTTACCCCTGTAAAAAAAATAGTCTTTTAAGCTCCTTTACACAATACTTTTTCTTTTTAAAATTTATGTTGTTATATTTTATTTTGTTGTTAAAATTGGAATCTCTTAACAACATTTAAGCATATATAAACTCTATATCGAGTTAAACTTATGGTTTATTTATTACATCATTTTAATAAAAGATATATATATAAGGTTTATGGGAGGAAATGAATATTAATTTTATTTTTTCTAATTTTTAGTTGTTTCTCCTTGTGTTTCTGAATGGAGTTGAAATCAAGATAATTACTTAATTTATTTTAGATCGATCGACCTGTTCTTCCTCTCGAATGAATTCCTACTGTCTCTATTGCTCCTCTACTTCTCGTCTCCGTGAACTCTGGGATTGGATGGTACGCTTAAGTCAAACTTCGACACTCAACACCCAATGTATTTAGTATTAGATGATAACGTACATATATCTAGCTAGCCTTTATTTTTTTTTCTTATTCTAGTCTTTATTGGGTCCTTATTTTACATTGTATCTTTTTATCTATACCTGGAATGAGTGTACTATTTGTATACATTCATAGACTCTTTGCTTTAATTGAAATAAGAAAAATAAAGAAATATTTATTCTCATATTTTTTGTCTTTTTTGTTCATCTCTTTTTTATTTTATAATAAAGTCGTTTAAAATCTATCTAAAAAAGATTGTGTTATCTATTTGTGTCATTTATTATTAAATTATTCATAAATATATAGTTTCATATATGAGTTGAAAGTTTTGACACTGAGTTGAGTATAAACAATTTTATAAAATTTACTGAGATTTAAAATTTATATTTTAAAGTTATTTACAAGCTCTCAAATAATAATTTTTTTAATAATTGTTGTCTTCCTAATTTTCTTTGTATTTTTCCTAATTTGGTGTGAATATAAAAAAGTAGTTAAAATACTATTATAGAGTTGGAAAACAGAAGGAATGAGTAATCACTTTAGGCCGCCAAACAAACACTGACACTATAAACTCCAAAAGTCCCAACTCTCAACGAAACCAAAACCATAGCAAAAACTCTCTTCTTTCCGTCTTCTTAATATTCACAGATCTCTACACTATTTTCGATCTAAATTCTCTCTTCTTCTGTTGTTCCACCTAAAACTCAGATTTGTTAGTGCCCAACTTCGAATTCCAAAGCAAAAACATGTTTTTGACGAGACCCATTT
>Ga0123342_1003583_pt1 | contig 24779 bp, 12 predicted proteins | sample Turbeawhitnodule_FD_89960 | JGI IMG/M metagenome (GOLD analysis project Ga0123342, IMG submission 89960) | Root nodule microbial communities of legume samples collected from Mexico - Turtle bean Mexico white nodule | ecosystem: Host-associated > Plants > Roots > Nodule | place: Mexico: Nepantla... | reverse complement strand
GCAAGAGATGAAAGAATGAACACTTATTGGATGAAGCTTGCTGGATTTGAGAATTTGGAACTGCATCACGCCACTTGGAGTCTTGTTCCAAGATAAGTGAAAGGTTGCCGCCACTTGAAGCTCACCATTGGCACACAATATAAGGCAAAGGAAGAAAAAGACAACAAGACTCACAATTTCTCTCTAAACTTGAGTATAGTTTCTCTACTTCTAATTTCCAATTCTGAAATTTACAAAGGCAAGCACCTTATTTATAGTGTAAGGGTGCTGAGAAATAGGTGGAAAAATTCAAACAAAACTTATTTGAAATTCCCACAAAAAACAAGTCACATGGGAGGTGTGACCCTTTTTTTTACTATGACACCTCCTAAAAACTACACCTACACCAACTCCCCTAAGTCACATGGATAATGTGACTTTATTTTACATATTCACACTCCTTTATTTAATAACCACACCTCCTATAACTATACAAAAGTAATTCCAATTATGCTCTTTTATTTAATGCTTGGCCTTGCCCCTCATGGTGTGGGCTTTCTTGGGCTTGGCCTTCTTGGGCTTGGGCTTTGGGCTTTGGGCTTGGGCCTCATCTTTTGCAAAGACTAATAAGAAGAACTTTAAATGCTTTGGCCCTTGTCCATTTCTTCTATTGATAGCATCATTTGGATTCTCATCAAGGTAGGTGAGGCGTGGTTGCCAAAGCGTTTTTTATGAGACGTCTCATTGGACGATCCTTGGTATGATTACTGTATTAATGTCACGATGCCCTACCTCCTAAAGTGCCTACCCAGGTAGCTGCCTCTGTCTCAGGCTCGACCATCATCTTTATACCTATCAAGAAATCTTATGTGTACAAGGTCTCCATACTCGAATGACCTTATTCATCCTACGCAAAGTCACTTTAGTGTATGCCAAACTACATAACTTAACAAATAATTTGTCTCCCAGGGCGCCTATGCTCGGGTAGTCGTATTTACACCGAGCTAGATCGACTTACCATGTACCAAATCTAACAAATTCACCATTACAGGGCGCCTACACTCGGGTGACTCTACTCACTCCAGACTAGGACGTCTTACCTTGTGTGAATGACTCTATGCATAACAAACCAATTCTCGGAGTGCTTATACTCGGCAGACGTTCTTACGCTGAGTTAGGTCGTCTTACTTTTACATCGAATCAATTATTTTAGTCATAACAAATCAATCTGCAGAGTGCCTATACTCAGGTTGTCATTCTTACACCGAGTTAAGGCGTCTTACCTTGCAAAATACTTCCTTTACATCAATTTTACGCGCAGGGCATCTATACTCGGGTAGTCGTACTGACACCGAGCTAGGTTGTCTTACTTGTCACTAGATAATCAATTTATGCACAAGGCGCCTATACTCGGGTAGTTGTACTGACATCGAGCTAAGTCGTCTTATTTGTCACTAGATAACCAATTTATGCGCTAGGCGCCTATACTCAGGTAGTCATACTGAAACCGAGCTAACCCAACTTACCATATGTGTAATCGAATGATTTCACAATACATCATTTAATCATTTCACAAAGCGCCTGGACTCGAGTGATTGTTCACACACAGAGTTAGCCCAACTTACCATGCACTTAAACAACTTGGTCATAACACATATTTGCGGAGCGCCTATACTCGGGTAACCGTTTTTACACCAAGTTAGGTCGTCTTACCTTGCCTCGAATTGAACAACTTAGTCAAACAAATCAAATTGCAGAGCGCCTATACTCAGGTAGTCGTTCTTACGCCGAGTTAGGTCGTCTTACCTTGTGCTAACTTAAGTAGATCAACAAACAAAGTAATCTTAGTGTCAGGTAAGACACTCGGGCATACGTACTTATGCCGAGCTAGGTCGACTTACCTTGTGCAAGTAAATCAACAAAACTAATGCACCATCTTACAAGAACAAATTTATCATTAGATGATCTCTTTAAAAAACCCCTTCCAGGGAAAAAGAGCATCATCTTAATCATCACGTTGTTAAAAAAGAAAGCATTAAAACAAAATGTCTTAACTGAAGTAAAACTTGAGGTTTGCCACGCTCCACGTTCGAGGAATGGCTCCCCCCTCCAGGGTTTTTAGCCTGTACGCTCTATTCCTGAGCACCTCGACTACGCAAAACAGGCCAGACCACTTTGGAGATAACTTGTTTTCTAACTGGTAAGGATGGGCCTTTCGCATTTCCAAATTAGCAACCTTGAACTGCGAGGTCTCGTCTTGGACTTTTGCCTCAGCTTTACCCTTATTTTCAAGGCCTCCGAGTTAATACGAGCATGTTCACGCACCTCATCTAGCAAGTCTAGGTTCACCTTCCTTTGTTGGATTCCTCAACAACGAAGTTTTGGAACCGAGGAAAACTCTCTTGTATTTCCACTAGTATCATGGAATCTAACCCACATACCAAACTGATGGGCGTTTCTTTGGTTGTTGATTGAGGGGTGGTGTGATAGGCCCAGAGGATTCTGGGAATTTCCTTTGACCAAGTTCCCTTTGCCTTCTCTAACCTCCTCTTCAACCCTCTCAACAGGACTCTGTTAGCTTATTCAACTTGATCATTTGTCTGAGGGTGTTCTACCGAGGCAAATATCTGCTTTGTCCCGAGCTTCGAACATAGCTTACCCAAAACGACACACAATGTTCTTCCACACAAAATGATGTACCTTGTGAGCAGTTATATGTGCAACTGGCTCAGCTTCAACCCACTTGGTGAAGTATTCAATGGTCACAATGAGATATTTCATCTAACGTATCACCAAAGGGAAAGGACCTAGAATGTTTATTCCCCATGTGTGGGAGGGTCACGGGCTATAAATGGACCTCAACTCCTCGATTGGTGTGTGGCACCAGTCAATGTGTTTTTGACATTGCTCACAACATTGGGCATACTTCACACAATCCTCCTTCATGGTTGGCCAGTAATACCCAGCTCGGGTGACCTTCAATGAGAGAGCTCATCCTCCAATATGGTTACCGCAAATGCCTCACAGCATTAGGCATACTTCACGCAATCCTCCTTCATGGTTGGCCAGTAATACCCAACTCGGGTGACCTTCAACGAGAGAGCTTGTCCTCCAATATGGCTACTGCAAATGCCTTCATGGAGCTCGACCATGATGCGGGTACACTAATCTCCACTTATGCAAGTGAGGATTAGGTGGGCATAGCCATCATGAAAAAGTTTGCCATCTATCAGGGTATACCTCTCCACATTCCTCTTAACCATCTTAGCCTCCGTAGGCTCGGCAGGAAGTAACCCATTAGCTAGGTAATGCTGGTAAGGTGTTATCCAAGTCTTTATGGTGTTGACCTGTAAAACCTCAAGAAATTCATCTCCCAACAACCCGTAGGTAGTTATCCTTGGGACTTTCAGGGTCTCCTGAGTCATCGACTGATGCCTTCTCTCTTTTCCTGAGTTGATCCCCAGGACCTCCACGTGGTTGACCTCGATTGGTCCTCCTTCAGCTGTTTGGACGACTTCAATGTCTCTTGAATCACTAACCTCTACCGACCTCCCTTCCCTGAACTAGCCAACTTAGACAGCAGGTTTACAAGGTCGAACGTAGAGAAGGCTACTTTCATTACATACGTGAGATATGAGGCTAGCTGCGGATCCTTGGTCTGATACTCACCCGTGACTTTCCCAGTGACAAGGAACAAGTAACTCTCACCAACAAACTCCAAGATCTCAACTCCTTGGCTAGCAACATCTCTGCTATCATCTTGATTGTTACTCGCCTTGAATGCGAACCTAAGGGTTTGCTCGATCAACAACCCGTTTGGTCTCTCTAAAATGACCCTAACCCCCTCTTTTTCAACGGAGTCATGTTCCAGTGCAACAAGATGTAGAACAAATTTCAGAGGAGACAAACCGAAGCTAGAGCTTGTCACCAGAGTCATTTGACGAGAACATTTGGGGCCCACCATGGGACCCGATAAAACTTGATCCCATTGTGTTTGAGTTTTCCAGGGATAGAAAGAACACTAGGCAAGGACCGCTGGGATCTGAAGGGAACGACTCCCCCACCCTACAATAACTCATGGACACCGTGAGAGCTCTCAAAGAAGCCAACGAGCAGTACAGGCGAGAACATGAGTGGATCCAACAAGAGGCCAAAGCTGAGCAGGAAAGGCTAATTACAGAGGCCAAAGTCGAGCAGGAAAAGCTAATGGTAGAGGCCATAATCGAACAGGAAAAGCTTATTGCAAAAGCTCGAGCTGAGAAAGTGCTTAGGCAAGATAAACTGATGGCGAAGATAGATGCTTTGTGAGCAAACACTGAAGAATTGCGGAAAAGTCTACAACAACTTGATCAACACTCTACAGGGGGGCGAGGTTTGAATGCGCCCTTGAGGGCTCGTCCCAAGCCATTCTCACAGGCGATCATGGATGCGCTTGTGCCGCCACACTACATCACGCCTAAGATCGTTTTCACGGGAGTAAAAGACCTTGAAAGCCATCTTACAACGTTCAATGTCTAGATGATTATTTTTGGAGGAACAAATGCTATCCATTGCAAGATGTTCATGGGTAGATTCCCAGGTACAACCCTACAATGGTTTAGTGGGCTCCCTGATGGCCACATCACCTCCTTCGACCAATTTTCTGAGCTGTTCAGGGAACAGTTCTCTATCAACCCGGGCAAACCTCCGATTTTATATGACCTCTTCAGCGTGAAACTGAGACGAGGGGAGTCTCTTAAAAACTATTTAAATAGGTTATGGGCGTTTACAGTGAAGCTCCAGACCTATGACGAGGCCCTGATGGTCAACGCCTTCGAACAGGGAATCATGGCAGGACCATTTAGCGACTCATTGATCAGGAATCCGACAGAGACATTCGTCGAAATACGACAACGGGATGTTGCCCATATCAACACAGAGGAGGTAGTGTCCGTGAAGCACAACACCTCGTATCCAAGGCAGACCGAGCACAAGGAGGGCAGCCGATCCCGACCTTTGAGGGTCAACGAAACCACAACCGAAAAAAGGACGGACTCGAGGTGCACACCATACCCAACCAGGAAGAACATGCCCAAGGCAAAGGCCCAAGAGGACTTGGCGTTGCGAATATCTTACAAGGAATTGTTGAGCGTACTAGGGTCGTGGAAAAGCTTAAGTTCCCTCGGAAGTCTGACAGGAATTTGGGGCCACGAAAGGAGGTCTGATGCAAATTCCACAAGGGATTTGGGCATGATGTTGAGCGATGTATAGATCTAGGTTACCAATTGGCATGTTTGGTGAAGGACAAATTCTTGAAGGAATACCTTGAGACAGACCAGGAAGAGCCGAAGGGAAAGGTTGCTCCTAGGGACCAAGCACATGAGATACTGGTCCATGGGGAGCTGAACACCATCTCGGGAGGATTTTCTGGGGGAGAGAGCTCTGCTTCCAAGCATAAGCGATATGCGAGAGCAGTGATGACTATGGAGGTAAGAAGGCCCGACCATCCATCAGAGCCCGCTCTTTGTTTTACGAGCTCTGACTTGGAGGACATGGTTCTTCATGAGGATGATCCAATGGTGATATATGTTGTCACCATGGGAAGGAAGATACTCCGAGTTCTCATTGACCAGGGGAGCTCAGCTAATGTGATGTTCTGAGGACGACTTTTACTGATGGCACCTCAGCTCGGATGATTAACGTCAGGTACATTGTAATTAATGCCTCTTCAACTTATGATTTGCTTTTGGGGAGACCTTTTTTGAACAGGTCGGGTGTGGTGTCCTCAACGAGGCACATGAAGATGAAGTTACTTTCCCTTGATGGAGGGGTGATCACCGTCAAGTCTTATCAGAAGACGACAAGAAAGTGCTACGAGACTAGTTTGAAAAGTAAAAGGGGAACGTACTCAATCACTGTTCAAGGAGGAGAGCCAGAGGAGATTGTGTAAGCTAGAGTCGCCATTGGACCTGCTGGTGAGGTTCATGAAAGGAAATAGGAGGGAAAAAGTTCAAGCTCAACACGTCGATATGTCAAGAGTGGCAGGACAAGATAACCAAGGTGATATCGAAGCACATGGATGCTTTCGCTTGGTCATCCGGACATGCCCGGGATAGACCCAAATTTTCTATGCCATAGACTCACTATGGATGAGAAAGTCAAGCCGGTAGTCCAGAGGAGGAGAAAGTTCAATGAATAAAGGCACCTAATCATCAAGGAAGAAACATAGAAGATTCTGAATGCAAACCACATATGGGAAATTCAATACCTTGAGTGGTTGACAAATGTGGTGTTGGTGAAGAAGGTCAATGGGAAGTGGAGGATGTGCATCGACTTTACGGACCTGAACAAGGCCTGACCCAAGGATTCTTGCCCACTCCCAAGTATAGATTCCTTGGTGGAAAACGCCTTAGGTTGTCGACTGTTAAGCTTCTTGGACATGTTATCGGGATACAACCAAATCTGCATGCACCTCAGAGACGAGAGTAAGACTGTCTTCATGGTCGAGTTCGCCAGCTACTGTTATAAAGTCATGTCATTTGGCCTTAAGAACATTGAAACCACTTAACCTAAGTGTGCGTTTTAGAGCACGTAGTGGTTAAGTTGCATCCATAGTGAAAGATAGCGTTGCACCATGAGTAGGGGTGACCATGTAAACAAAGTATCTTCCTGCTATTAGCGCCTAAGGTGGTGCCCTGTTGGTAGGTGATTTTTCTGTTGTTATTTTATGCTTTCAGTAAAGGTAAGATTCTTTTTCTTTTGTAGTCGTGAGTGAAGGTGCCCATAAACAAAATGTTTTTATGCTACGTATGCTTTCGTTGAGATTAGATTCTCATGAGAGAAAGTTGTTACAAGAGATAAGCTATAAAAGGGGCTTGAGACCCCAGGTAAATGTACATTGTTTTTTAGACTAAAATTGAATACTTATCTAATTTTAGTAAGCTCTTACTAACTTGATCATAGGAGTGTGATCATCAGGTAGAGCCCCCTTTGTTTTAACGGAACCACGTTCCAGTGCAACAAGACCTAGAACAAATTCTAGAAGAGACAGATCAGAGCTAAAGCTTGTCAACAGAGTCAATCAACGATAAAGTCAACCGACAAGAGCAATGTGTAAATCGATTAACCTAAATTTTAAGTTCTTTATTATGTATTAGTTTTGTCTAATTTTCGTACTTGCTTGCATGTACTTTTTTTTGTCTTGTTTAATAATATCTTGTTTATCATGAAGTTTTAAAAAAATAAAAAAATATGAGATACTTTTTTAAATTTGAAATCAAAATAGTATGAAAGAAATAAAAATAAACTTATATAGATAGATAAATTATTATAATATATAAAAAGATAAATAAATTATTTTTTTATATACTAAAATACTATATTGTTAAAAATAAAACATCAACAAGCACACAACACTAGTGTTTATGGTACTGTTAAATTATAAAGATCTCTTTTTACCTTAATATAAAAAAAATTATAAATTTCAATTAATTTTTTTTTTATAACTTACATTGTTCTTCCCCAATATTCATATTTTTGTAGGTAAAGTGTTATCTCTTAAATAAATTTGATCCGAAAAACTTATTTATAATAATATATAAATTTGATACCATTTTATTTTTATCATTTTAAAATATTTGTTCCTTTATTTATTTCATAATTATATAAGTCTTGTTAAGATGGAGTAATTGTAATATTTTTAGTTTTAAATTTTATAAATAATTGTTTATATATTAATTAAAACAAGTAAAAATAAAACAATGCAAACTACTATAACTCTTAAATTCATTATATTAACTTTTAAATACTATTATATTATTTTTCCCCTTTATATACTTTTTAAGAAGTAATGTATATTAATTTAATAAAAAAAACTATTATAAAATATATCAAATTAAATTTAATAAATTAAAAAATCAAACTTAATATACATGCACACAAATGCATTTTAAGAATCTCCATAGTGGCTTAAATAAGTTTTAAGAATCTCAAAACTTAGACTATTTTTTATTAATTTTTTCTTAAAAAAATTATTCTATTAAATGTTTAAAATATATTTTTTAAGTATTTTATTATTTGTGTTAATGAGATAAATTTATTGTTATTTTTTAATTAATTTATCAACTTATTTCTTCCTTTTTATATATCTTTTTAATTTGTTAATTATTTATTAAATCCATGGATAAATTGAAGATAAAAAATAGAAGTGAAAACTATATCATTAATATTTTATTGACAGTCAAATTAAACCAAGAAGTATTTAAATAAAAATAAAAAATATTTTGAAATTTTACTAGAATCTCTTTAATAAAAATGTAACTAAAATACCTAAATTTTATTTTGTATATTTAAATCTTAAGTATATTATAATTAATGAAAAATATCTCAACTCTTAAATCTATACTTATTCAAATGCCTAATAAAATTACATATTCATAATTAACTATAAATAGGGTTCTCATTATGTTTTTATAGGTTAAGACATGTAATCTTAATAATAATAATAAGTATAATTTTGTATATTTTAATTTTATTAATTCAAATATAAAACAATTGAAGAAAGTAATGTTTTATAGTTATTTTATGTTTCAAAGAAACAAATAATGATCAAGTGCTAACTACTAATAGTAATAATTACTAATAGTAATAATTACTAATATAATGATTTTATTTTTTATTATAATTATAATAATATAGTGGTTTTTTTTAGGAAGACTTGTGAAAGTCTACTCCTTTGGTCTCTCTTGCAGTTTGCCTGTTCCACTTCTCCTGTATACATATTAACCATCCCACATCTCTCTCTCAGGTCAATCCATCATTCTATTCCTTCTTCTGTCTCTTCCAATTCCAAACCACTCACATCCTCTCTAGAATCTTCTTTCTCTTCTTTCTTCAAACCTTCTTTTTTCCTCTCTTCCTTGCTCCCATGGCTTCCGATCTTGAAGCGAAAGCCAAAGAGGCCTTTGTCGAAGATCACTTCGAACTCGCAGTGGACCTTCTTTCTCAGGCAATTCACCTCGAACCAAACAAAGCCGAACTCTACGCGGACCGCGCTCAAGGCAACATCAAATTAAACAACTTGACTGGTACACTCTCACTTCCTCCCTTAAAGAATTTGTGTTTCTTGAATACCCTTTTGTATGTTCTGTGTGAATCATTGGGCTTTTGTTACAAATAAATCTGTGTTCAATTGGGTCATCTGAGAGGAGTTGGGAGTTTGACCAAGATGAAATTGTTTTTATCGACTGATGTCTGTCTTTGATGTGGTTGTTTTTTCATAAAAAAGTAAATAAATTTGAGAATTGTGTTCATGGTTGCCTGCACACTGCAAATATGTGGTTGTAATGTTTTACTAAATTTGATTTTTTGATTTTTTTTTTCTTTTGTACAGAGGCAGTTGCTGATGCTAACAAAGCAATTGAATTGAATCCTTCTCTGCCAAAAGCATATTTGCGGAAAGGGTAAGTACAACGCCACGTAGTCTTTACATTTTTTTTTTTCTCTATAGGTTTGATTATCCATTTGGTTCTTATACCTGCATAATCTATGTGTTAGTCCCTACTTAGAAACCATTTGTTTTAGTCCCTACGCAGGTGCACCTTTTAATCAGTTTTAGTCTTTGTTGGCCAAAATTGTAAGTGTATGTGTACGGAATGAGTGAGTTAAAAGTGTAATATGTGAGTACTGAAATAAGTAGTTCTTAAGGTGCAGGACTAAATTTCAAAAGATTGAGCTGAACCAAGTGAGTAATCTAACTTTTCAAATATATAATATCCAGAAATATTGTTGTTTTTGCTAACTGTTGTCAAAAACAACCTCTTAGATGGACAATGAATATTTAATCCAATTGTGGTGTTCTATTAGAGTAAATGATAGATCCTTATTTATGAGGATAACAATAGGAAACAGATGAGATACTCATTTTGTATAAATTAATGCTAAGCTGAAAAGTGTGAAAGGTGGAGATTCAGTTGAGGAGAAACAGTGATAGAAGGTGGCACAATATGTGTATGCACAGCCACCTCAAAATTGACAATGTATGCATGGTGTACATATATCTGATACTAGTATGCATATTATATAATTGCTTTCTTATCAAAGCATTTCTGCCTTATATTTAAACCATTAATTGCATTTTTTTCTTGAATAATGAAGGGATTATTATACTTGAATATAAAATTTATTTAAATTTAAATATGACAATGTGATGGTTGATTATTAATAAGGATATCTGGGGTTAAAGATTATTGAAATTGCTTTCTGTACATCACCAGATCACATTTTATTTTATATTTTGACATAAGATGTTCTCAATTCTTTATCTTTGTTCAACCGTGCTGTACTTGACTTTTTATCAGCATGCTGTACTTGATTTAATTTTGATTTGTTGGTTTCAATTGCAGTACTGCATGCATGAAGCTTGAGGAATATCAGACTGCCAAGGCTGCTCTGGAGACTGGTGCTTCGTTGTCTCCAGACAACTCAAGATTTGTTAATTTAATCAAAGAGTGTGATAAGCTCATTGAAGGTGAACTTTGTTCTTTTTGATGTTAAAACCCTTCATATTTAATTAAACTTTTTTTGTCTTTGGGGGTGTAATTTTCATGTTTTAGATTTTGTTTTATGTATGACTGAGGACTGTGTCTTGACTGTTGGAAGTAAATATGTCATTTTTAGCCAGGAAACTGACTTGATCTTGATGGACATGTTGTGTTGAACAGAAGAATCTTATACCACCATACCTATACAGGAAAAAACCATAGCACAAGATGTTAATCCAAAAGATGTTCAGCAACAGGATGATCTTCCAGAGCAGCCACCAGTTGCAGTGAATAAACCTAAATATAGGTCAAACATGCTTATACTTTATGGTTGTGCATATTCATTTCTAGGATTGTTTTTATATATATTAACAGTGCTTCTGCTGCTGTAGTTATCCTGCTTATGTTTTGGTATTTGTTATTTTTATGTCTTAAAAATTAACACTTCCAAATGCTTAATCTATTAGATGAAGTTTATGAATAGTTTTCTGTCTAACATTTTCCAGGGCTTTAGCATGAACAATGCATAACCCAGAGTTTTTTCTGCTGAAATTTATCTTTTCCTTAAAAGAATGAGGGGAGGAAAGATCTAATTTTTGACCACTTGATTATAGACTTTGATGCTGTGTTTTTGAACTAATCATCCAAAATTTTAAGATTTGGATAAAGTCAAATGAATGATTTTTTTTATATATATTTAATGTCCTTGCACATATCTTCATTCAAGAGACCTTTGGGCTTGAAGTATGGACGCTACACTGGCCACAGTTCCATCCTCCTTATGCAAAAGTTAAGCTTTATATTAGAATAGTCAAGTGATAATAAGGATCAATGTCTAAAGTGCTTGGTCATGGTGGGTTCTCATACAAAGGCATTAACCAACAATCCGAAAAGTTTCCACTGTTCAATTAAATATCCTGAATTATTTGATATCTATCAATTAGCTTATAGAGAAGATATTCCTGCAGTTTTTATTTATTTTTTAACAATTTCTTAATTTAGTATCTGACAGGGAGAACTTGCAAACAAGGCTATTTTGAGTCTGTAATGCTCAACGTCGCATTATTTGCTTATGATAATATTGTACTATGTGAACTGAAAAATTTCTATTGAAGGAAGAAACTAAATTACTAATTGCTCAGGCTTTCACCTTTTGAAAATAAAATTTATGCAGGCATGAATTCTACCAGAAACATGATCAGGTGGTTGTAACCATATTTGCAAAGAAAATCCCCAAAGAAAGCATTACTGTTGAGTTCGGCGAACAAATAGTATGGTTCACATCATAATAGTATTTAGTCAATTCTGTCTTTGCTGGCTTTTAATACTCATCGATTCATTTTGGTGAATCACATTCTAATCCTACTTCCTCCTCCTTGTTTTTTTTTCTCTTTTGTAGCTAAGTGTTAGTATTAATGTCCCAGGGGAAGATGCATATGTTTTTCAACCTCGCTTATTTGGAAAGGTATGAACAAGAGCGGTTTGTCAGCATAGAAGATTGGATCACTGGGAAATGTATCTTACAGCCTTATTCGTGCATAGTATAATTTTGGTTGTGTTCTAATGTGGTGGATACTGAAGATAGTTTAAGCTTTGGTTATCTTGTCCTATTGTTTTTATTTTTTTGCTTGTCTCAAGCCCCTGTATTTCCAAAGTTGCATTTAAACTCCTTTGCATGGTTTATATTAGTGTTTTTTGTTATTCTGTTCTGTATACAGTGTTGATCTTTGGTTTCCCTCTATCAGATTGTACCCTCCAATTGCCGGTATGAAGTTTTGTCAACCAAAATTGAAATTCGCCTTGAGAAAGCAGAACCTATTCATTGGACATCTCTTGAATTCACCAGAAACGTTATAGTTCCACTGAGGGTTAATGCTTCTTCGGGTAACTAAAGACTTATTTGGATTCTAGAGTTTCCCTCTGTTTCCTCCTCTATGACTTGTTTGGTGTCTTTGGTATAATGGTTTCCTGTTTCTTTATGTGGTGTTTGTTTACAGTGAAATCCCCCTCCCCACCCTATTGATATGTATCAGAGTAGTTAATTCTAGATAGTGGTTTAAAGTGAGTGACCCAAATCTGCTAGTTGCAAGCAGATTGCAGAGCAGCTGCTATAACAGTGACATGCAAAATAATAGCTAACAATAACAAGAACCACAAAAAAAAAAAAAAAACAGGTGGGATTGATCAGCGAAGGCTGAAACAACGCAAGGAACTAGCCAAATAAGGTGAGACATCATGACATATTTATCCATGGGCTACTGGGACCTGGCAGAAACAATAGTAGTGGGATGAAAATGAGATAGGAAATGGGATTTGCATTAGAGGACTGAACTTGAATTTCTGAGTGTAGAAGGTAAAAATCCCTCTGCATGCCATGGGTTTCTATTACGAAGGTGGGAATGTGATGGATGTGCTGAGAGCAGAAACATGGGACTACAATTTGTACAAGTGAAGGGTGGGAGGGTGTACTGTGTTTAAGGAAGATGGATTAGAAATTGCTCAAGTTAAGGAGAGGAATTGGGAATTTGGTGAATTAAAGAACGAAAATGTAAAACTAGAAAGTCATTGAAAAAGGCTGGAGACTTTATCCCTGCTGGAATATAAACCGTTTTACCAGAGGCTACACATTCTAGCTACAATACTGGTGAACCTTTGTATGGCTAGGACTAGTAAAAACATTCATTTATAGTACATCCAATGGTTTGTTGAACATGGAGTTGTTTCATTTCAAGTAATAGGGTTTCTCCTGAATCTGATGGACCTTATTATTGGCATATCGATCTAATTATGCCCCTCCATAAACTTTATCATTATTTTCATGCTAAAATGCTTTATCCCTTTTTGTGAATTTTGCAGTTACTGCAAGTCAAAGACCTTCTTATCCATCCTCAAAACAAACCAGAGATTGGGACAAGATCGAAGCTCAAGTCAAGAAAGAGGTTTGTAAATGTGTTAATTGTTTGTGTTTTAGTTGTGCAAATCTTGCTCCTAACATTCTTTATTTCAGGAGAAAGATGAAAAACTTGATGGTGATGCTGCATTGAACAAGTTTTTCCGGGAAATATACCAAGATGCAGATGAGGATACAAGAAGGGCAATGAAAAAGTCATTTGTAAGTTTTGCATTTTTCATCTATCAATTCTGGTCATTACATAAATCCTCTTTATTAGAGGCATGACTTGTAAATCACATTCACAACTATTATTTAGAAAATGGCAGAAAATTGTCTTCAGTGCATGCTCACTGCTCCTCACCTCTCTTCAACTATATTGTATAGGTGGAGTCTAATGGAACTGTGCTGTCTACAAACTGGAAAGAAGTGGGGTCAAAGAAGGTGGAGGGAAGTCCTCCTGATGGCATGGAGTTGAAGAAATGGGAATATTAAGATATTTTCTGAATCTATGTTTTCATATAATTTGGTGTGAGATTATACTTTGAATGCTTTCTGTTGCTTAGCTAACTGTGAACTAGAGATTATTTTCTTCAATTTTTATTTTATTTTCACGAGGTTTGTCTGTCTTCGCTGGGACCTGAATTCATGGTTGTTTGTTGAGGACAAGGTCTATTTGGTTAATATAATGCAACTCTCTGTTTTATTCTCCTTCCCTTAGTGCTTCTTTAAATGCCACCACCTCCGTACCTTTCATTCACCTCCAAATTAATTGTCAGTTTTAACCTTTTTAGAAAAATTTAATTACCTAAATGAAACATACTCTCACATTTTGAAATAACCTAAACTGGAATCCCGGAACCTTCATACCTTCTTTCAGTCACATTATTTCTATTCTTCTCCAAACGTAACATTTGATAGCACTTCTATCATTTGAGAGCAAAGAGTTGATACGAAAATTTGTTATATTCTGTTTTTTATTTATTTTTAAATTAAAATATTTTTGAGTTTTGTACTTCGGTTTTGTATCTTTGCTGATTCTTTAAAATAAATAATATCATCATAATTCAAATATGCGTATTATTTTATCTAAAATTTAGTTCATAGATAACATAAAATTACAAAAAGAAAAAATAATGGGAGTGTAATTTTGTCTTATTCCTAATGGGATAGGAAGGTGAGACATATCACATATCACAGCTTTGGAACATAATGACTCTAAAGCAAATTGCATTAAAAAAATAGCAATTTTTTTGTTCCTTTGAAGTTCAAATAAGAAAATGGAAAAAGTAACTTGAAAATGAAAAAGTCATCAGATTTTGTACTATACTTAGAAATAAGTATGAAGATGCAGAATAAAAATATGGCGGTGCTGAGAGAATTTGTCCTTTATATTAATACAACTGAACCAATTTTACTACATAATCGTGGAAGATGGACCATAATTATTGAAGGAAAAAATTATACGAGAGAGGTTCAATGTTTGTATGCTAAGACTTTTCAAAAACTTTTCAAATATAGACATAAGGTTTTTTGGCTCACGTCATAATAGAAAAAACAATTCCAATTTTTTTTATAATGGTTTATCATATAATATCAACTTCCAATCCCTTCTACCATAAAAGTGTTTGAGAACAATTTTATACCCAAAATTGCTTATCCAACTATTGTTCGTTCACTAAGCCTCTCAACTTTTTACAAGAAAAAATGTTTGCAAAATCAATTTAAAAAGAGTGAAGATAAGTTATAGAACAATTATAAGATAACTTATAAATTGTAAATTATGAAAGTAAATAGTTTGTCTCATATAACGTCTAGTCAATTGCTGAAACGATGAACTTTTATCAGACTTCTATATAACTCTGAGTGAGTGAATATATAAGTTTCTCAAGAATGTTGATGTTTTTCATAGGTTTTTCAAAGGCATGTACAATTCTTCATGCCATCTGATGCAACTAACAATACACTACTTTGATGAAAGACTTAAAGATATTAGAAAATAAACTGATTGGTGATATATTTTCTTTCACAAACATGCTATTGTTAGTTATGAATTTTTCCTCTTTTGTTCTCTTTATTTAAATTTCTCTTGATTAATAGACTACTTTGTTTCAAACGAGTACTTATACAAATTAAAAAAAAATGATCTTTTAATAAATGTAAATATATTGAACTTTATAACATATCAAAGAATTTCTTTAAAAGTTTCAAAAACATATGTTTGGACATGGCTTAGAAATCTTTTTCCTTATCAAAACATAGTTTAGTCCATTTTAGTATTTTCTCCATTCCAAAGCTATAATGGTTTATAAATCTAAGATAAAATTAGTAATTTTTTTCAGTTATATTTTTAATTATATATACTAAAGCAGTAAATTTTTCGAAGATATTAAATTAAATAAGTGTACAAATATAAAATTTAATATTTTTTAATGATGGATTTGTGTCTTCTTCCTTGCGGTTTTTTAGTAGATTTGCAAAAGCTCCATGGTTTGATGGTGGAACAGAGCTCTTCTAGGAGTTGTAATAGCCTTGGAGGTGCATGAGAAGTATGATTTGAGAGAGGTGAGGCCTACTCTTCTTGGAGGTGAAAGTTTCGAAAAATTAAAAGCCTAATTCCTAAGAGGTTTAGGCAAAGAGTGAGAATGACACAAAATTGACAGCATTTCACTAATGAATTAATCTTGTGAAAACATGAGGTAGGCTCCTCCTTTTATAGCCTAAGGAGGACCGAAAATGAATAGCCAAATGAGAAGGAAATTCAAGCCAAATGAAATGAAAGTTGGCGCCTAATGCAAGCACACATGGCAAGCGTGACATGGTGTGTCTCATGTGATGCTATTAGGCCTAAAGTGACCGGCCTTAGTTAGATTAGGAGTTTCTAGAAACCCTAATCTAACTTAGGTTGGTTTTTAGAACCCAAAATTCACCCTAATTACAAATTAAACAATTTTACAAAAGAAAATTTCTATGTTACTTTGACAAGAATTAAAAAGCTATTCCACACTAGAGTTTATGACATGTAAAATATGTCATCTTGACCCCTCTTTGACCATGACGTGGCCTCTCAAAGGATTGGTGCTAGGACCTCTTCCATCAATTTTAGTATTTTCTCCATTCCAAAACTATAATTATTTTATAAATCTAAGATAAAATTATTAATTTTTTTCAGTTATATCTTTAATTATATATACTAAAGCATTAAATTTTTTGAAGATATTAAATTAAATAAGTGTACAAATGTAAAATTTAATATTTTTTAATAAATATGTACAATCTAACATAACTATAGTTTTGGAATTAAGGAAATACTAAACAATTATACAAGTTAAGTTAGATTAGATTTGGACACTAGAAAAAAATTCATTAATAGAAATTAATTTTAGAAATATTGGCTAAATTAGTTTTTATTTTAGGAACTAAAAATATTATTTATATCTAAATTAGTTTCGATAAATAATTATTAAATTGGTATCTAATTTGCTATCAAGATTTTAGTTACCAAACTTTAGAATCTAAATAATTTATACTTACAAGTTTAATAGCTAAATAGATACACTAATTTAAAAACTATTTATCTATAATATAAATTAATTTATATACTAATAATTTTTTTAAAATAATATTTAATTAAATTAATTATTTTTAATCTTTAAAATTAGTTTATATTTAGTGATTTGTTAGCCGTGAAAAAAAATGCTTGAAGTTGTACGAATGTTTTTTTTATGTAAAATAATTTTTTGAACTCAGTTTTGCAAAAATATTTATTGTATATAGAAGCGGCGCTTTCTATATATAATGTTTTGGGCACGGGTTTTCTTATATTCATGACACACAATTAAGTTTCAAATTTTAATAACTAATTTTATTTATCATCAAACATTTAAAGATTTAAACAATGTAACCTTCTTTGGTTCTAACAATTGTTACCAAATTTCTCTTACGAGGTTCTATTTGAGCATGTTAGACCAAAACCAAGTCATCTTTTTAAGATAAATCTAGCAAAAGTGAAACTTCTCATCTTAACAAATTAAGTGTTAGTGATTAAGGTATATACCTACAATTTCTCCAATAAAATTGTCAACATATTAAGTGGCACTCTAATATCCTTTGTAAAAAGATTACGCTAATTAAGAATGTTAACATGGTTTGATTTCGTTAATTTTATTTTAAAACTTTTCTCTAGAAAATACAATCTCAATTATACGAAAATTATTTTAAAGACCGTTTCATTAAATTAATTAAAATTTATTTATATTTTGAAAAAGTACAGATAAAATTAATTGATTTGACTTGGAATTTATGTGACAGTATCGTACACAATGGAGTTGGTTGGTATCTCCCTGTTATTGTTTTTTTATTAAAAACGGTTGTTTAGTTTACCTCATCTTATCTAAATTTAGAAGATTTGTTTTATTAACGATAATAATTTGACAGTAACAATTACAATGTACAAACAGCAGAATACACATATCAATTTTGTATTATTAGAATGGAAACTGGAAACTGCAAGGACTAATAACCTGTTAGTTTTCAATGATCATACAAAAGGACTTCTACCATTGGCTTCAAATTTATATCTTTGGCCTTTGAAAATTCAGGAAATAAAAACTTAACAAATATCTATTGTGAACTTCTTAATTTCTGCCAATTGAGCCTCCATTGTTGTGCTAGTTTCTCTTCATTGTTTTTCTCTTGAGTTCTATTCTTTCTGAATTCGTATGCTTGCAGGGGGGAAAACCAGAAGAAGATAAGCGTTCCATAGAGCACAGTTATATATAGAGCATGACAACAGAATTGAAAGATAAAGAGTTTTATGCTACATCATGCACGTACTTGCCCCCTCTGGTGAATTCAGAGACACCATGGTGCACCATAGATGGCATGCTTCCAAAAAATGCTTTACCAATGCTGCAGATGCAGATATGTGTTATCTTTCTTGCAACCTTTCTCTTACACGCCATTCTGGGTCGTCTAGGAATGCCCAGATTCACTTCCATGAGCATTGTAAGTCCTTTTCCCTTCAACAGATATATTAATCTTGCCAAGGCTTGTCAATTTCAAACTACTTCTGCATGAGTACGAACCAATGATAAGATTAAGATAATACTAACATGCACTTTCTTGGAGGTATTTATTGTTATTTGGTTTAAATAGGTTTTTATGGCAAGAATATCATGGTGTTTTATTTTACTTATTCATTTTTAGTTCATGATTTTTTATACTGTTTATTTAATGCATCTTTAAGAGTTTTAGTTGATCGTGTCTACAAAATCACAGGCATTGTGCTGGTGTAAGAATTGCTCTATGACATAGCATGCTTCATTGTTACTGTTTGAATATTAACTAACATATGGTGGTGGATGTTTTGAGCAGGTTGGCCTAATATTTGCAACCAGCTTCACTGAAGAATGGGCTCAGAAGTGTAGAGAGTTGTTCTTTTTTGACTCTCAGGCAAATCTGGGGTTGCTCTCAGTTTTTGGCTACATGCTTTTCCTGTTCTACACAGGGGTGAAAACAGACATGAGTGTGATCCACAGGACCAAAAGTAGTGCCGCCAACATAGGGTCTATTGCCATAATGGCTCCCTTTATATGCAGCTTGGCTGTTGTGCATTTTTACTCCACAAAATACCTAGACTATGATCAGGCAGAAAAAATTAGAGTTATCTCTGGAGTGTTCTCTGTGACCCCTTTCCCTAATATTTGCATAGTTTTAAGTGATCTCAAGATTCTGAATTCGGAGCTAGGAAGATTAGGCCAGTCCGCAGCTTTGGTTACTGAGCTGTTCAATGTGATCTTGACAACAGTCCTTACTATCTCCAAAATTGTGTCTGTAGATCCATCAAGAGCCTGGGTTTGTCTCATAATTGCAGCTTCGTTTGTGCTATTGGTTGTGTTCATCTATCGCCCTGCCATGTTTTGGATCATAAAACAGACCCCAGAGGGTTCTCCTGTTAGTGATCACTATGTGTATTTCATACTCACAATGGCTTTGTTGGCATCCTATGTCACACATCGCATTGGATTTTTGGCTCTCTTTGGCCCTTTTGTATTGGGCATGGCTACCCCAGAAGGGCCTCCATTAGGCACTGCCATTATTAAAAAAATTGACATTTTTGTTAACTGGATGTTCATGCCTCTTTTTGTGACCACATGTGTAATGAGGGTGGACCTCAGAGACTTCATGAATTGGAGAAACGGAACGGGTGGAGGAATTGACCAGTTCATGGTGCAAGCCCTGATTATTATTGTAGTAACTAGCTTTGTCAAATTTGTTGCGTGCATTATACTTCCTTTGTACAACAACATGCCCTTGAATGATGCAGTGTCTCTCTCCTTGATTATGAATTGCAAGGGCGTTGTCGAATTGGCTGGATTCTCTATAGTCAGAGATCTCATGGTGAGCACTCCATTTCATATCTTCTTAATTACTCCACCTCTCTAGTTACATCCTCATTGTAAACAAGTTTGACAGCAAAAACAAATGAATCATGATTCTAGGATATAAAACAAATAAATCTTCAATAACTTTTTTGCAAACATTGCATTCTCATCATTATATCAAATTACTTTCAATATCTTGTTTTTTACCCTATGAGATAATCATATGAAAATTTTCTTTGCTTGTGTGTGTTCGTTATGTTTGTAATGCAGGGCATGCCAGCCAACGTGTTGGCATTGGTGATAGTGTGCATAATTCTGAATGCCACAGTGATGCCAATGCTTCTGGCATATCTCTACGACCCCATGAAGAAATATGCAGGAAACTACACCAAGCGAAACATCTTCGACCTCAAAAGCAACACTGAGCTTCGAGTCCTCACATGCATTCACAGACCCGACAACATTCCCCCTACCATCAACCTTCTCGAAGCCACCTTCCCTACCAAAGACAACCCTCTCTGCGTCTACGTCCTCCAGCTCATAGAACTCATCGGAAGAGCTGCCCCTCTCTTCATCTCTCACCAACTCCATTCCAAGAAAGAACACGACTCAAACGCCTCCATGGCAGATAAACTCATCGATGCCTTCGAAAACTTCGAGCAAGAGTTCAAGGATGCACTGGTGGTGAACACCTTCACATCAATCTCTCCAACTGAGATGATGTACGATGATATTTGCACTTTGGCGTTGAACAAGTTCACCTCACTCATTGTTCTTCCTTTTCATAAAAAGTGGTCTTCTGATGGCAACTGCATTGAGACAGAAGATGAGTCCTTGAGAGAGTTGAACTTTCGTGTCATGCTGAGAGCTCCATGTTCAGTTGGGATATTGATTGAGAGAATGCAAATGACTCATATTTTCTCCCCCGAGACGCCTTACACTGTTTGCATGCTTTTCATTGGAGGGAAAGATGATAGAGAAGCCCTTTTCTTTGCCAAGAGGATGACCAAGAATCCACATGTTAGACTCACTGTGGTTAGGTTTTTGGCTGCTAACAATGACTCGGAGAAAAGGGATTTCCAGGAATTGCATGACTCTGAGATTCTGAATGATATAAAGGTGAACAAGAAGGTGGGTGAGGCTTATGTGAATTACATAGAGAAGAGTGTGAAAGACGGACCTGACACGGCTTTGGTGATTCGGAATTTGGTGACTGAGTATGATTTGATCATTGTTGGAAGACAAGCTGGGATTGAAACTCCTCAAACTTCTGGGTTGTTGCAGTGGAGTGAGTATCCAGAACTTGGGGTGCTTGGTGATTTGTTGGCTTCAACTGATGCTGCTGGCAAGGCTTCTGTGTTTGTGATGCAGCAACAAAGAACAGCCAGGGATGCTTAAAGGGAAATTTTGGTTTTGGTTTGGTGTGGATGGAATTTTTTGTTGCTGAAAAAGATTAATCTTTGAAGCTTGGTAGAGTGAAGTGCATGCATGATTATTTTTTTTCAAGTGTAATTTTTTCATACAGTTGAACTGCATAGAAGATCAAATTTCTGATCTTATATTCAAAAGATGAAGTTAGTTGTCAACTATGTCATTCCATTTTGTAAATGAAAAGCTGTGTTCTGAAATTGAACTTTTTGGTTTTTATTAATTTTTAATTAATTATATAAACTTTTGTATACATAATGGATCCTTTCAAACCAGCTGTTGAATTAAAGAAATTCAATATCAAGAAATATTGTTTGTGTGAGGCCTATTAAGTGACAAAAGTGTTTGTAGGAGAAGGTGTAAATTAATAATCTTAACCATATAATTATATATAAATAATTAAGATTAAATAACAAATTTAAGCGAGGGCATTGTATTTATTTCAATGCTTAAGATTAAATAAAGGAATACTATCACAAAATAATAATAATAATAATAATAATAATGTGACTTTTCTAAGTAGTAATGTGATTATTAAATAACTTTTATTTTTAATAACTTAATTTTAATCACTAAATCACATAATCTTTTTCTTTTTCAAGGAATATATGTTATTATTTTAACGAATTTATAAGCTCGCTTGTTTTGAATCAATTAAAAATAGTTATCGTACCTTTTTATGTTAAATACATTGTGTATTGTTTATAAAAAAAATTAACTAAAAGGGTCAAAGAGGTAATAAAATAAGATTTTTATGTCATTTTCTAATTAAATAAAAAGAAAATTTTAAAAATTAAATCAGATGTAATTCAATTTTAAACCGTTTTTAATTAAAATAGCACAGGTTTAATATTATATTTGAATAAATTCAAATCCAAAGCAAACTGAAATCAAATTTTACGATAAGATAAAATAAATAACTTTTTAACAAAAGCAAAAAACAAATAGCCTATTATGTTAGTAGTGACACTATGAATTGCATGAAAGTCTCACGAATCACATTTCTTCTTCCACCTCCATATATATTGTGCCACACTTCCATAATTATAAAAAAAATTCATTTTATCCTTTTGATTTTTTTACAATCCAAAAATCACTTTTAATTTTAAAATTATATAATTTAAACATTATTTACTTTTTAAAAAACAATTTTATCTTTTGAAGGAAAATCATTTTTCAAATTGTATAATTCAAAAATCAAAAATAAATTTCAAATTATGTAATTTAATAGTTTTTTTGTAAAAATAACTTTTAGATTGTGTGATAAAGAAATCAAAAATAAATTTCACATTATATATTAAAAAATAAAATTTAATATTTATAAAGTACATAAAATAGAAAATAGGGAGGTGGAATAGAATTTACATATATATGAGGTGGAGGAGGAAAATAAAAAATAGGGAGGTGGAGGAAGAAATGTCTTGATAAATATGGCAGATTGGGTCACGCTTTTAAGAAGAGGCAATTTCTTCCTACAGCATATAATTTAATATGCACCTAATATAAAATTCAAAATTCAGCATTACCATTGGCTTCATGTTTGTTTATAGATGTAGAAATCCGGAAGTGGTTGTTATATACTCTGGATTTAGATATCCAGAAGGTCATTTTCATGTTTCATTTAAGTTTCTGGATGACCATATCCGAAAGTGAGTTATGAGTTCCAGATTTTCAGATTTCCATGTCTAGAATAGTGTATTGTAAATGGTGTTGAAGATCAAGATCCAGAACTCATTTATGTTTACTTATGGATCTTGGCATCCGAGAAGTCATTTTTGTTATTCAAGTAAGCTTCCAGATGGTCAAATCCACAAGTGACATATTAGTTCCGGACTTGTATATCCCTAACTTTGTGATTTAACTTATTGATATAAATATCCGGAAGACAAAATCTTTTAAATTATTAAAGACAAAACGAATATTTCACACCAATGTGTTGGGTGGTGGGTGCAAATTTGAATTGATATGGTGCCCGAGATTCAGCACTAATAAGAATATAAATTTAACAAATGTTAGAACACAGGATTCTGTATAATTTCTCTATGTTTTTATATTTTAAAATAAAATATTTGCTTATTACTGTGATTATATTTTTTTTTATAAACTCAGTTCGTCTAATATTAATAAAAAAAGTTATTAATATATTTTATGTTATCTAATTAAATTTTTCAATTTAGATTACTTTAGTGAAATTAGAATTTTATTTTATTTTTCATTTTTTGACATGCATAAGTATAATGGATCATGATTTTCTACCAATCATAGTCCGTTTTTGACATGTTTATGATAGTTGGCTAAAAATGGATGGAATTGGCATCTTTTGCTACCTTTAATATAGGAAAATAAATATTTTTTGTAGTGGTTACAAGAAGTTCATTTTATCAGCATTTATTTTTTTTATATTGTTTTTATTATTTGTTGCCATTGCAAAAAATATCCTGGATGAGTTAACCTATATTTTATTTTATTAATATGTAATAACCCATCACAAGGACTTCATGGCCCAATGGATAAGGCGCTGGTCTACGGAACCAGAGATTCTGGGTTCGATCCCCAGTGAAGTCGTTTTTTAATAATAATATCTTTTCACAAGAACTTATAAAACTTAAAAAAGAACTTATATAATAAGAAAATTTTCACTTAATAAATAGATATTTCATTAAATTTAATTTAAATTTTAAATTGAAGATATAATTCCCTTTTAAAATAGATATTTTAGCATTATTGCAATCACAATTAATCCTATATATGAGTTTAGTTTATAAAAAATAGGTTATGTACTCACATTACTGAATAATTTTCTATTTTTCATTCAACTATAAATCATGTGTAATATGGTTATTAAGTCTTGGAATAATAATTATCTTGTTATAGTAACACTTTACTCATACATCACAAATAAAAGACAAAAAATAAACAAAGACAACTAAGTGTTCTAGACAGTGTGAATTTATAATGCATGTGAGAGAGAAGGTATGGCCCAATCATTTAAAACTAAAAAGATGAATACCAATTATTGGTCCATGCTTTTGAAAGTCACATGGCACAAGAGTTTCCCTTAGGATAAGTGTGCCTCAAAAGCTCACTATATTCATTAATGGTGTTCAAAATATTTATTGCTTCACCATATTATCATTGGTTTCTATTTTCTTTTATTCCATGAGGGTGATATATGTAAGGTTTGTCAATACTTAAATTTTGTTAGGAAAATTGATTAACTATTTTTTTTTGAAAGGTCTCTTTCCAATTATATATTTTCATTTATAAAACTAAAACCAAAATCTTACTAAAAATTATAGTTTAGTATTTGGACTAATAAATTTGTTGATAGAGTTTTCTTAACCAAAATTAATAGAAATAAAGGAGTGACATGTGCTTTGTTTGGATGAAAGGATAGTTTGTAACACCCCATAATTTACATATAACTATTACAATACCGGTTCTACATATTTTTATACAAGCTTACAGTTTTTCAAAACATTCCTAATACGTGATTAGGACATATAGAAATACAAATATTTACAATATAAGTTTCAAAATCAACGCCTTAAAACTCTTCTGATCCTCAGACACCTG
>Ga0123342_1003582_pt1 | contig 24780 bp, 14 predicted proteins | sample Turbeawhitnodule_FD_89960 | JGI IMG/M metagenome (GOLD analysis project Ga0123342, IMG submission 89960) | Root nodule microbial communities of legume samples collected from Mexico - Turtle bean Mexico white nodule | ecosystem: Host-associated > Plants > Roots > Nodule | place: Mexico: Nepantla... | reverse complement strand
ATATACAAGTGAATAAAAGTTTCTTTTATATTTATTTTTCTCTACAATTAGGGTTCATCAAAACCTCTCTTTCTTCATTACGATTACGTACGATTACGTACGCTACATTAAAGCATCACATCAAGGAATATTCATCTTCATTTACTGTAATAATAAATACTATAATAACGTCAATACACCAAAACTAATATTATTAATTTGGTTTTACTAATATTATTAATTTGATTTTGTATCTTAGCTGAATAAGAGTGTATAGAATGTATATTTGGTTCTCATGAAAGAGAGATAATTTATCTGATTAAGAAGATTTTTTTATCTTCTATGCTACTATTTTGGGTATGTAATTATTCTTTATAAACACATTATTATCCTTGTAGAAGACAGTGCTTGATGTTTTTTTTAAATAATATGTTTCTTATATTGAATTGGATTTTGTGTGTATAAGATAAAACATCATTTAAATGTTCCAAATAATTCATTTATTTTTAGCTTATAAAAAAAACTATTAACATCAACCAGATTACACAAAAGATTGAGTTTTGAATTTTTTTTAACAAAAAATAATGCTTAGTGTCAACGAAAACTGTCACTGATTGCAATCAAACACTAAACTATTAAAGAATTCCAATACAAAATAAAATATAGTTTTATAGATTGACACCACAACATATATTATACACTTGCTTGTTACTATATAGCATCTAATATTGACTGGACCAACTCTTACACTAAATTATTCTATTATATTACTATTAATTGTTTAGCAAGGAATATGTTTTGTTTTCTCTTTACATGGGTTGTACCTATGATTTTGCATATTGTTTCATTTTCTTTTCAATAATATAGTTTATGTCATGACAAATATTCGTAAATTTTGAAATATCAACTTAATTGAAATGTCAGAAGAATTCATAATGATATTTACATGAAATTAAAAAAAAATGCATTTTGATGTATGTGATGAACTCCAACCCATTATTAAATAAAATAATTTGATGTAAGTTAATTCATGCATCAGATGAGTAATTCATTCTTATGAAAATATATTGTGTATAATTTAAATGTAGGAACCAAAAATACACGTATATTTCCCATGAAAAATGATATAATAAAAAAAAAAGAATAACTTGTATTTTAATACCTGTATATATCCTAGTTGTTTTAAGAGAGAAATGCAAAAAACATTAAATTAGGTAAGCACATTTGTTCCTATTAAATTCTAGTGAAACAAAACTTGGTACAAAGTCCCACCACAATAATCCCTCTATAAAAACAAAGTGTAAATAAAAAGGATATTTGTAAGTATTGAGTTCACGATTCATGGTCTTTGTTAGGACCATGCAATCATGCCATCTCTTTTTCATCATTCAAAGCACTAAACTTTCTGAAAGTAAATCACTTTCAATCCATAAATTTTTCCAACAACAAATGTAAATGTAATTTTTCCAACAACAAATGTAAGTTAATTGTCAATACTGTTAATTCATTTGATAAAATAGAGAGCGAGATTCAGTTAGGTTAAAATAAATTAATCATTTTTTATCAATAATAAAAAAATATATAAATGGAAATACTAGAGTTACTCCAATTCAGGTGTAAAAACTTCTATTTATATAAGTATCAAAATTATATTGTCCTGTTTTTAATCATGCATCATTCTTAGTTCAAACAACATAGAAAATAGAGTGTTTCTTTCTCCAAAAGTATATATATCTTTACATGAAATCCACATTAATCTTTCAAGTTGTTCTCTCAACCCACTCTCATACAATTAATTCGACAGCAAAAAAAAAAAAAATCATGCTTGTGTTTGCTTTAGAAATATGTAGAAAAATTAATGCACCAATGAGAATAGGAAGAATTTGTTTTAGACAATTTAAAATTTACCTATACTCATGCCTTGATTTGAGATAAAATAAAGATTTTTACAAAGTTCATCAATATCTCATTAAAAATCACTTTATTCTTATGATTCCAAATTTTTCATATAAGAGAAACTCACATGTTACTTCCCAAGCTATGAGTATCCATAATATCTATTTGTTCAAAATACTATTCAGATCTATCACAATGTACAAATAACCTATAAGACCATGTGTCAATCATATACCATACCTTAAAAATAACTTTGCATATAAAAAAATGACTAACACTCTCATGTACAAGATCACACATAGCACATAAATCTCCACCAATCTAAACCCCTCTAGACATTAAGTTATTGTAAATTGCTATTTTATCACTTAATACATAACCCACGAAGAAATAGGCTAATGGAAAACTTTTATATTTAAAAAGTAGTCAATTAAAATTAGACAGCTGCATATTAGTACTAGTATATTGGAGTAGGTTTTCATGGTCAAAAAATAAATAAATAAATAATTAGATTAGATTAAATAAGAATTTTTTTTTATTAAATTTAATTAAACCTAATTCACTCTTAATCAATTTGGATTGTGTTAGATTAATTATATCACAGATTTTGAATTATATTTTTATAAAAATTTAATTTCAAAACATTTATTATTAGATTTTTAGAAATTATATATTATACTATTTAATACTTTAAAATAGAATAATTTAATATTTCAAAAATACACTAATAATGAGGTAAATTGAATAACAATTATATTATTATTATTATTTAATAATTTTGATAAAAAATAATTTTTGAGTATTGAGTTCACAAAACCGTTATCCAAATTATAAAATATTGAATGAGACTGGATTCAATCGAAATTTAACTCGATTAGAAAAAATTAACTTAATTTATTTGAGTGGGATTAAATTTAGAGTTATATTATTCAATGATGATCAGAAAGACTTTTTAATACTAATATTCTATGCTAAACAGCTAAATTTCGTATAACACTTTTTTTTTTATCGAAAGGAAATATATTAATAGAAAATATTATAAATATTAATATATATATATATATATAGGTCAACTAGAGGAAAAAAAAATAAATTAAACTATCCACTTTAATAATTTTAACATTATAATTTTTTTGTTAAACTTGTTTAAGTCTGTGTAACCTTACAAGACCTACAAAGTTAAGAGAAAAAACTAAACTAGTGTTGGGTAAGTCAAATTGTGTTATTGGATTAATAATCCATTTTCGAAAAATCCATGGCCACAAATAACTTATCTAACTTCTTGGTGTTAATTCATTCAAAACAAGTATCCAATAGTCGTCAATATGAGTGGGTTAAAAACGAGTTCTTAAAAAATAAAAGGTTTTCCATCTTGAAATGTAAAAGTAATTATATATCTCCTTAGTTTCCTAAAAAAATTCTATTATATGAGGCAAGTGTTAAATAAAAAATTCATATCTTAAAAATATAAAATATAGTTCATATTTATTATGCACACAAAAATTACATGACGTAGAAAAATTTAAAATAATGCATGATTAAAAGTTAAACCAACACCCACTACCTTATACATGGATGTCCTGTTTTCAAGTTTGTCTTTTCTCCATGTAAAGATTTGCACCTAGAGTTTAACTGTTGAGTTTTGCGAATATTCTTATGAATATTAGAATATTATATAGTATATAAACTGATTATACTATATTTGCAACATGTAAAGGAATTAAGATAATATACATTTATGATCTCAAAAAATAGATAATTAATATACACCTTTACTTGTATGTTTATTTATTTAATTATTATTATTTCACGAATTTTACTTTTTATATTTGTTTTTTGTGCAATTTACTATTAAATTTACAAATTTTATTATTCTAGCACAATGACGTGTCAAGGAAAAATTAAAAAAATAAAATATATTTTTAGTTCATCAAATATATTTTCATTTTTAATTTCCAAACAAAATTTAGGCTAAAAATAGTTAAAGCCTTTATTTTAAAATTAACATTTTTACACTAATAAAGTTTCATTTAAATTTTAACTTTACACTTTTTATATTTTAATTTCTACACGAGTGGTTAGATTGAAGATGGTTAACATTTTTATTTTAAATATTAACATATAAATAAATATGTTTTAAGACATAAGATAAAATATAGTTTAAAGTTGTTTTAGTATTGGACAATAAATAGTATAAATAAGAGAAAATTGTTTCATCTCTAATATTCATCAATTCACATGTAAAGTTAAAGATAAATAGTATATTGTCGGAAGCCTTGAAAATGAAGAGGAAGAGTTTCAATAAATTTAAAATGGGAAGGAACTTCTAGCACCACTGTGTCACAATCATCTATATATGTAGGTATATAATTCATACATCTACCTACTTAACATCAACCATCATTCAATGTTCTCTCTAAAAGACTTTGGTCCCCTATCTTATATGAGCATGTCCTTTATGATTACCTTTTATGTTCATTTTTCATATTTCATGTTGTTCAAGTTTGTGGAAGACTCATTGGTTGTATGTTTTGAGTAAGTTCCTTCATTTCAATCTTACTTAAAATTCATAAACATTTTTTTTAAGATCTCATTCCTAATTCACTTATGAAATTATTCACTTTGACCCAAAATTAAAGAATTTGACTTAACTTAAAAAGTTGGCACATCAAAGTGCAAACTCACTCTTTGCGTAGTCTAATAAATACTTTTATGTTTACCTCAAAGAGCTTTCTCTCATGCTGGATTAAGAACTTGATTTTGAGTTGTTAACAAAGCATGACAAAACATGTTGTGTTGATTTAATGATGTGTGCAACTCTTGCTGATGATTGCTATCTTCATTGTTCATTTTCTTAGCATGATCAAACTGTAAAGCATGAATCAATCTTTAAGATAATCTTTAGCATATTTGCTTTGAAAAACCTAGTTTTCTATCTTTTTCAAACATAATAAAAGATTGTTAGTAAATACAAAATATGAATTTTTTTTACAAACCTTTATAACTCTGAATCTTTTAACCTTTTAAATCTAGGAAAGATAATGTGGTGAGACAAGTGAGTTTAACTATACTTGTTCTCATCCTCTTGAAAAACAAATTGTACTCGTTTTTTTCTCTAATACTTTATAAATGTGAAATTCGTGTTTCATTCTCATGCTCATCAATTAATAAGTATGCTCATACTTGTCTAAATATTAATTAATTATTTTTTTACAAAAAAATGACATCCAATGAAACATGATAATCTCAAGAATTTAATGTCAAACGAAGATTTTGTTTCTTTTCTTCAATGTCAAATAAAAATGAATAAATTATATTTATATAAATATCAAATTTCTAAAATAACAATTTCATCAATATAAAATAAATTATAAAAGAAATTACGAGATGAGTATGAATATACTCATTTCTATATTAGAAATGATTTAAAAATTGAATAATATACATATTCATTCTCATAATTGATTATTTTGAATATTTTTCGTTAAAATAAGTTAAGATGAAGATAATGACAAAAAAGATGATTATGAGAAGTGAAACCGGAAACATAGACCATAAACATAATTTGAATTACAACTCTCATTTTCTTCCTTTATTATATGTTTTTTTTTTCAAATTAAATTGTGATAGATAACTAAAAAAATATTATTACGTTGACTATCAATTTTTATTTACCTTTACAAATTTAATCATATTTTAAATGAATATTCAGATTAAGTAACATGTTTAGTTAACATGTAACACTATAAGAAAATCATGAAATATAAACCATTTTTTTGAAACAAAAAATAATTAGTTGCTATAGTGACTAAATTAGAGACTAAAAAAATTTGATTTCTAAATTAGTTTCTATTATTGTTAAATGCTTTTTAAATTGATATATAATTAGTAACCAAGGTTTTTCTACCAAATTTAGAATAGTAGTTAAAACCTTGGTAGTTAATTAGATATCAATTTATAAACTATTTAACAATAATAGAAACTAATTTAGAAACCAAATTTTTTTAGTATATAAAATAATATCTAATTTAGTCAATATAGTAACTAATTAATTTTTGTTTCTAAAAATTAGTTTATGTAAAATGTTAATATTTAATAAATCATAATAATATTTAAGTTTGTACTTTTTTTAACAAGAAACACAAATAAAAACTTAAAATTTAGAGATAATAAAACTAAAATTTAACATAATAGTAAAGAATAAAAACATGCATAAATTTTAGTATTTTTTTATTAAAAAAAGTAAAATTAATTGAAACTATTTACAGATGTCCAATTCTTAAATAATAACTAAATCCAACAGTAACATTACATAAATTTTTAGAATAAAATAATATTTTATCAATAATAAACATGATATATATATATATATATATATATATATATATAAATGTATTTGAATGATACATTATTATTTATTGATTAATGTTTATTAGACACCATGCTCCATCTTATAATCTAATAAATATTATTATTTTAATTATTTTTAAAAATTTATAATTTTATTAATTTAAGAAAAATCCAATTTTTTATATTTTGTATGTATTTCCATAAAAAAAAATCTTTTTTTTTATTATAAATATTAATATTTATTATGATAGTAAGATAGAATTTAGGATATAAGATTTAAGATTTAAGATAGAACATGTCAAAAATATCAAAACTTTTATTTATAATATAAGGACAATTGAATTAAAATTTTGATATATTTTAGTCATATACTTAGAACTAGTAGTTACATGTCAAGTCATATGATTGCAATATTTCGTTTAATTTTGTTTATAATAGAATGAACTAAAAACAATTATATACAAACATTAAGAACTTAAAATTGATAAAAAAATATTTGTGAAAAACTAAAACTCGTAAAAGAATGATTGAGAAACTGAAATGAATAAACAAATATTGTGAGATTAAAAGTGAACTTTTTTAAACTGATAAAGCATAATTTATTTAATATTTTACACTCAGTTGCTCGTCAAATTTATCCAAAAATTTATAAAGTAAAGATGTATTTTATCCTAAAAGTAAAAAATAAGAATAAAACCACATTGCTTTTACAAATTAATAATAGAAAAATATACGGTGACTTTTTTTTACATGTTATACCATTCTATAAAATTTGTAAAATTTGAAAATTTATGATGAAATGTGTAAAAAGTGTCCAAGATGGTAAAGTTACCAAATAATAATGGTTGAGTGGTAAAATGAGTAAATAAAATTTGCTAACTAATGTCCTAAAAATCCCAATTTAAAAAAATATCTGTATTATAAATTACGAAAAACACATCAAAATTCATAAAATGAGAAAAAAAACACTTTTAATTGTATTTACTTAAAAAAATAGGTTTCATTAAATATAATTAAACAAGATTTTGAATAAAGAGTAGTAAAATTAAAGAACATTTTATATTGTAAAAAACAAATTATCAACCACAAGATTTGCGATGCTGTCATGGTTTTTGGACGCATTAGAACTCAACTGCCATTCCCATCAATTGTTCGTCTCAACTTTTCTTTATAAGGTTTACGCAGGATAAACTTAGAATATTTCATAAATACATCTAACTATTACAATATAAATTTTACGTAGTTTAATTTTTTTTTAAATATTTTTAATACATTATTATAATTTATACAAATATAAATATTTATAATATAAGTTTTAAAACAATATTTTAAAGTTTTTTAAGTTCTATCAGAAACTAACACCTAATTCAAAGATTACTAGCGAATCTAAGAAAAAATTAGGGTAAGTTCAACACAATCCAAGCAACATGAACTTTTTCTTCAGCTTCTCACCATCACTTCATATCGTAGTCTATTTGACTTAGATAATCAGTTAAGCTCGGAGATATCTGTTACCACATAAACATCAATACTTAATACATCAACAAATATCAGTTCATATATTATCCCAAATGTATGAATTCAATTTCATATCATTTTCATTATACAATATCATTAAAAACGCAATTCACAACATTCCAAATCCTATTTAACATAAAAAAAAAACAACACTTAAAAATACTAAACCATCAAAATCTAATATTTTTACCAGTTTAAACAATATAATAAACAAACAACATTACTGATAAAATGAATATTGGGACCACGTCCCCTCCACATTTAGATTTTTTAGCCTGTGGTACTATTAAAAAATTAAAGTTAGTTTCTCTTACCTAAAATTCCTTATTTAGATGGAAACTCTACCTCAAACAGGATAATCACTGCAAAATTTAGGAACCTAAAGAAAATTATCCAAACATTACCAAATTTTAGTATGAACCTAATTAAGTTAAGAGAAACATTTTTTTCAACTGGTTCTACTAAGATTGATGGCTAAATTATAAAAAAAGAAGAAGTAAAGAATAAGAGATCTTTAACTTAAAAATGAATTTATTATATTTGAAAATCTGGGTATGAAAAGAGAAATTTGGGTATATGAAAAGAGAAAATGAAAAGAGAAATGAGAGAAGAGAATGCGAGAGAGAGATAGGGTCTTTTTTTTTTTTCTTCTTTCGCTTTTTTTACGGTTTATCACAGTATTAAATAAGTTTTAATTACTGATTAATATATAATAATAATAAATAATTTAAATTAAGTATTTTTAAGCCTTTAACGTTTAATTAAAAAAAAGTAAAGCCACCGTCATATTCACCTTTAAATTCACACAAGTGCACGTGCTTCTTGGTTTTTCATCTCATCTACCGAAACAATGGAGATGGTGGAGCTCTGTGGAGAACATTTTTCCTCTGATTGTTGCTAATACTCGAACAACAAGTCTAACAGAGAGAAAGAGGTGAATGGCGGTGGAGTACGCATGCTGCACGTCGGAGTTCTTCGTTCACATACTCGTGATCGTTCTGCTGGTTCTGTTCGCGGGCCTCATGTCGGGCCTCACTTTGGGCCTCATGTCCCTCAGCCTTGTTGATCTCGAGGTCCTCGCTAAGTCTGGTACTCCTCAAGATCGCAGTCACGCTGGTATGTATCATATTGCAAACTAATTTCTTCATCTCTCTCTCTCTGTCCCTCTCTCTTCTTTCGTAATTTCAATAATCACGGCACTCGTGTTTCAAGCTGAAACTTGTGCACCGAGTCAGCAAATTTGTTCCAGGAATCGTACAGAAGGAAATTTGCATCTGATTTTGTTTGCGGAACTTTCTATTATTGTTTTAACAGTAATAAAAAGACAGAAAAAATTGTTTCCGACTTTCTTGTGCTGAGTTTGTTTACAGTTAAAAATGATCCGTCTAGGTAACTAACTCCCTGTAATGATTCATTTGGTCGCATGAATTACAATTAAAGTAAAGAATTTAAGTGCAGTTGTTGATTAAAATTCCGTTCTTGAGACATTTGGGAGCGTGGTTTTAAAAACTTGTCGTGGTTTCCTTCGTGCGGTTCTTGATTCTGTAGAAACTACAAATGATACCATTACTGTCGCTTTCCGGTTGAGGAAATTGTAAAATTGCAGCTGAAATCACGGTGTCTTTCTTAAAACCTAATTTGGGAGTTTTTGAGTAAGGTCTGATAAGATTAATTTCTTTACAAGGAATTTCAGCAGAAAAAAAATATGAAAAGTGAGATGAGTAAATTAAAGTTTGTTCATAAGAATCTCTTTGTATAATTTCTCTGCATTTTTATTTTTGATTTAACTTGCATATAAATTAATTTTAATTTGAAAGAATTTATTTTCTTCTTTAAATCCTGAAGACCTTGTTAAAAAAGTTGTGTAAATATATCCTAACAATAAAATCATAAGGCATGTTATCTAGATTTCAAGGATAAAGGAAATGGTTAGCTGAATGTTTCCATTAATGAAGGGACTTTTGGCATGGTAGAAACGGGAAGAACGTGATTGCTTGATTTTTTTCTGTTCTGTAAAGTATGCAGTTAGTTAATGATTCTCTACTTTTTTGAATTGGCGTTTTGTTTCTGTAATTACAGCGAAGATATTACCAGTTGTCAAAAACCAACATTTATTGCTTTGTACACTGCTAATTTGCAATGCTGCAGCCATGGAGGTACAACCGCAGTCGTATACTGGTCTCTAATTTGTCACAAGGATTTCATATTATAAATTGTTGTTCTTTTTTTTCAGACACTTCCTATTTTTCTCGACGGTCTTGTTACTGCGTGGGGTGCTATCCTTATTTCGGTGACATTAATTCTTTTGTTCGGTGAGGTAAGAACGTTCTGTAACTGTATGTTTTAAAGCAGAATACCTGCATGTATCAGATTAAGTGCCTATTTGTTTAGAGGTTGGAACAATGCAGCAATAAATAAAAATCTGGTTGCGAAGAATCCGATTTGCTTGGTTTTGCATTTTTTTCCATTTGTAGAAGACATATTCGATCCACTAGAATCAAATCTAATTTAAACAGTAGTTTTTCATTCCACTATCAGTATGTAGCGAATATAACTTTAATCTTTATAATACACCAAGACATAATACTATATATATATATATATTAAATTTAATATGTATTTCAGAAAGCTTATTACTAAAAGTGGCTTTGCTTTATCTGTTCATACAAAAACAATACTTTTAAACTCACTTTTCCCAAACACTAATATGTTCTTTCAATTGTAATTCTTTTTTACACTAACTCTTTCAAAATTAATTCTACCAAAACTTATTACAAACATACTCTAAAAGCATCTCTCGTCCTTTTCACTTTGATCTTAGTGGTACAGGTACATTCCTTTTGACATAGTCATAGAGGACTAAGAAGGAGACTTCAGGCTACATTGAATTTAAATGGTAGATTAGGAATTGAAATGATGCTATTAGATCCAATTTGAGTTTCAATTATGCATCAAACACTGAATATGGAAGGGAGAAATTTGACTTAAATCCTGATTTATCTATAAGTAAATTAATTTCAATCATTAGTATTTGTTAAGTTTGCTCATTTACCGATAACCTTAGTAGGGTCCTCTGTATGGTGGTTCTAACCCTTTGGATTGATGCATGTGTGGTAGATATTTATTTGTCTACTATTTGATATGAATATATTAACTTTCAATCTGTGTAAGTGCTCTGATGTATGTCTACTCGTGTGAAGATTATACCCCAATCAGTTTGTTCTCGGTATGGTTTGGCTATTGGTGCATCAGTGGCTCCCTTTGTCCGGGTGCTTGTATGTGTGTGCTTTCCGGTTGCCTTTCCAATTAGTAAGGTGACAAAATTTGAAGATTTTTTATTTCTTCTATTTTGAGTAAACATGCAGCAAATTTAATTTGTTTTATCCTTATTTCCATTTCCTTATTGGGTTTTTTTGCATGTATATGGTTTTCCAGTTGTTGGACTTTTTGCTAGGCCATCGACATGAGGCCTTATTCCGTAGAGCTGAGTTGAAGACACTTGTAAATTTGCATGGTAATGAGGTCTGTATCAGAGCAATGAGAGGTCTCTTTAATGTTCTTGTTTTAATTTGCTCTGCCGAATCTGAGTTATGTGTTTCATAAGTATATTTCTCTTTTCTAGCGTTTCTTTTTCAATCAAAATATGTAATTTGTGTGAACTGTCACCAAGGGCTATCTTATGTACTTTTCTGGTTATTTGGAATCCCACGGTTTAACATTCATGCTTTTTGTGTGTTTGTTGATATTGTTCAATTGTATTAGGCTGGAAAAGGTGGGGAACTGACACATGATGAAACAACTATCATTGCTGGGGCACTTGAACTCAGCGAGAAGACAGCCAGTGATGCTATGACTCCTATAGCTGATACATTTGCTGTTGATATTAATTCAAAGCTTGATAGGTAAGGTGTATTCTACATTTTATGAACTAAAGGTAGCTTTTGTATTTTGTCCAAATTTTATTCAAATAATTAAATGCCTATTACTAAATAGGGAACTGATGAATGAAATATTGGAGAAAGGGCATAGCAGAGTCCCAGTCTTCTATGAGCAGTCTACAAACATTATAGGACTTATACTGGTAAAGTGTTTTATTTTTTCTTCTTTAAACCATAATGTTGAACATCCCTTTTTCATTAGAATTAGATGAAGTGCTTTAAAAACCACATCCAGAGGATTATTACAAAAGTCAATTGTTCTTGACTATTTGATCAAAGCTATCTTTCTAAAGATCCTCAGGAATCACTTTCTTGAAATTTTACTTTTTGCTATGAACTTGAAGGTCAGCCTCCATGTGAAACACAAAACCATCACTTGGGTATTGAGCATTTACTTGATAAGAACTGAATTATTTTGCAAACAGTTGTAACCTTGGAAATGAGAATGTGACCTATTTTCTTATGTAGTATCCCCAGAGCATCTAATCTGTTTCTATAGTTACATTTGGTTCATCTGATTCATTCTTGGTTCAATTGTTCAAAATGAATGGCAATGACAATGAATGCCAGTTAGGAATGAAAAACATGTTTAGTTTGGGTATTTGAGATGCGCAATAAAATACAATTCTATGATTTCACTTAATATGAAAACAAGCTCAGCACTTAATTTATCTGTCACAAGGTAGTATTCAGAAGGTCATGTGATATTTCGGTTATTCATGAGTTAATGGTGGTTATTCACGAGTTAATGGTGGGTTATTCACGAGTTAATCGTGTAAGCCAACTATCAGTTGTAGTGCTTGCTGCACATTGGTTATGAAACAAGCTTAGTACTTCATTGGGTGGTAAACTATTAGCTTAAATGTTGCATGTTAAATTTGATGTAATGAATGAGAGGATACGTGTCACTTTTTAAGCCTGACTACTTAGCAAAATGCTAGAGATTCATCTGGTGACCATTCTGTAACACAAACATTCAGGGGGATCAAAACATCAGCGATCTGTCACTTTTTGTGTGGTTTACAAGACATTATTAGTTATAACTCAGTTGTGATATTAGTGGTGGGTATCTCCTAAACAGGATTGATATTCATTGAGGTTGATGCTTCCTTCACTGTTAACATGAATTCCAGCTGCTGCGAGATTTTGTTTTCTGTGATTTTGTTTTTTGCTTTTTATGAGTAAACTTTGTATGATGAGATTATGATTCCTTTGCATTATTAATCTTTTTTTCTACTGCTTGCTCACAATCGATGTTTTCTCAATCCTCTATTTTTATGATTGTATTTGTATACATATACCACCTTATGTTTTCTGAATGCACGCTGCTTAATTTTAGGTGAAGAATTTATTGACTGTTCATCCAGAAGATGATGCATCCGTGAAGAGTGTAACTATACGCAGGATTCCAAGGTAATCTTATATATGATTTACCAGTTTAATGGACGAAGACACGTTGGTTTTATATTGTGCTTAATTACGTGACCTTACATGTATTGACAGGGTTCCAGAAAGTATGCCACTTTATGACATTTTAAATGAATTCCAGAAGGGCCATAGCCACATGGCAGTTGTTGTGAGACGGTGTGACAAGATGGAGGAACAATCTTCCCAAAATAATGCAGACGGTAAAATCACGCTATAAACAGTTTAAAAATTTGAAACTGAACTTTTCTCTCTTAACAAATGCTATGTGCCTCACGACTCTAAAATAGACTCGGTGAGAGATGTGAAGGTGGATATCGATGATGAAAAGCCTCCCAAGGAGAAAATTTTGAAACCCAAGTTGCCACTCCATAAGTGGAAAAGCTTCCCAAATACAAACATGTCAAATAGGGCTGGTTCTCGGAGCAGAAAATGGTCAAAAAATATGTACTCGGATATTTTGGAGATAGATGGAAGTCCCCTTCCTAAGCTCCCCGAAGAAGAAGAAGCTGTCGGAATTATTACAATGGAAGATGTTATTGAAGAACTTCTACAGGTATTGAACTACAAATGATCATTCTGAACAATTCTGTTCCCATCCCTCATGAAACATGGTAGATAAAATAAATAACTAATATACTTGTAGAGAGATTTACTGGTGTCAAAATTTGTGTGTAGGAGGAGATCTTTGATGAGACAGATCATCATTTTGAAGACTCGTGACAGTGGCTTCTCCATAAAACCATGTTCATATTCTTGTTTGGATCTTATAGATTTTAACTAGATAATTCGGTTTAGGGTGAGAGCTGCTGTATAGAGAAGTGAGTGGTGATTGGAACGTGTAAGCCATTATCGTGGACAAAATGTTGGGACCAGACAGCTGTTAATACACCGAACCTTTTTTCGACATGCGTGCGGGTCTTTATCGCAATGAAGCATGCCAGCAAATCATGGTGTGTTTTTGTGTGAATCTATGTTTTCCTTTCTTTTTTTATTAATTGATAGCAACTTGTATGGGTTGCATGCGCATTACGTAAGAGTATTGGCATTTAGGATGCACAGAATTTCATAAAAGATAAATTCTGTAACTATTTTATACTTCAAATAAGGATAACTTGGCTACTTCAGTTGAAAAAAATATTCTCTAGCTATTCGGAAATTAACAATTCAGAATATGTACTTCAAGAACAACCCTGTATTAAAAACATGGTTTGGGTCTAGAAACGTCTTTGATTTTATTTTGGCAATTGCTTCCTGCACCCAAGGGAAAAGACAAAAATATCTTTAAAAAAATGAGTTACATCGGATAAATTTTTTTCGGATAAATTTTTTCCGGAACACAATAATCTTTTTGGGATAAATTTTTTTGAAATGTATTATTTTTAATTCTGAATTTTTTTATATGGAATGGGATTTTTGATTTTCTGTTTCTAGATTTTTATATTTGGAACACAATAATTTCTTCTAATCTGTATTATTTTCAATTTTGAAATTTTGGATTTTCATTTCTTGATTCAAAATACTCTAATAATTTATTTATTTTATATTTAAACAAAACATTATTTAGAAATTGACCCACGCGAGTTACTAGAAAACCCAACCATCTCCAAGGACTTTGTTTAGTGAAATATATGAAATACCTATTTAGAAAAATAAAATAAAATTGTCCAAGAGAATCACATGGAATTTTGGGTTATTCCATTTTTGAAAAGAAGAATGATTGGTATGAAAGGATTACGTTATATACCTGAATACTGAATGAGATTGGCACTAATTGGTTATTTTTGTAGCTAGCTTTAGATATTTTGTCTGTAGCTATTACTCTTCCATCATTTGGTTCTACAAACACCAGAAATCAGCACTTTCTCACCCTCTATAATTTCTAATTATGATAATGTTCTTCTTCAATCTAATTCTGTAAAATTACTTAGTTTAATTTGACTGTTATGTTTACATCATCTTATGCAACTTCGTGTTTCCTTTTTATACTTCTATTACATAAAATTTAAAACAATGTATAATACATAATATTACGATATCATATTTATATTTTTTTTTTTTACATAGTGTGGTAAGTGCTCTCATTCAATTGACGTCATTTTTTTTAAATAAGACGTAACCAGACAAGACAAATAATCATTAAAAAACCATTAACTATTAATGGTTGTTTTTATACAAAGGTAAACAAATTGTTTTTAGCGAAATCAATATTATCACTATATGTATATAATCTTTAGACACATATAAACATTAAATACATATTTTTTAGACAATCGGGTTCTTTATTAATTGGTAGAAGGTTTTGTATTGGACACGTATTTATTTATTCTTTTTTAATAGATATATTAGCACACTAATACATCAAGAAAGATATCGTAATACGAAATAACTAATTTAATATTTAACTATATTTATTATCATAAAAACTCTTGTTAATTTAGGGACAGTCTATTATTCATTGTTTATATAATAGATATAAGAGTTTCATAGAATACCCCATTGAAGATAACAGTGCAATGTCTCAAGGCTATATGTGAAAAGCTGTTAAGGATTCTGTAGCTGCGTGCACTACTATCAACAAGTCAAGACCTACACTAAGCCTCCAATGGGATTACTCCAACCAATTCATCTACCTATTTTTCCTTCAATTTTATTGCTATATTTTATTTTTTATTTGGTGTGGAGAGACACTGTATATTTGGTGCTTAATCTCATATAGATATTAGTAGATAGATAAACATAATTTTATGTATTCATTATATTATATATGCTAGAAATGATAATAAATTTGTAATTGTTTTTTTATTAGTAAAATTATTTGCGAATTAGGTGCAGTGGTCTAGATTGGAGTGAACATGTAACACCGGATAACAAAATACATAACTTTTATATGTATATTGTAGTTCAAAATATCAAGTTTACTCTTCACAAATAGCATAATTAAATCACAAAAAAAAAATTAAAAATTCAAAGTCTTTTATAATATTAAATAATTATAATTTATATAATTAATTTTACATATTTCATCGCTGTAACTCTTAAATATATATAAGTTTTGGACGTGGTACGTTATTATTAACATTTTTTACACGTCCAAAACTTATATATAAGAGTCACCACTATTAACATTTTCTACACATCCAAAATTTATAAATTTATGTGTAAGAGTCACTGAAGAAGTGCTACTCTTCATACTCACAACTTTGTTATTTTCAGCATCACAAGATGCAATTATGATGATCAAGGCATCATGTGAGGGAAGCTTGACGATTAACCATACATTTTTTTCTTATTTCGATAATGAAAATAAAAATAAAGGAAAAGGATAAAGTGTGGGAAGTACAAGTCAATTAATGCAAAAAATAAATAAATATATCCAACAACATCCTTACCTCCTTATGTATATTCTTCATGATCTATTATCACATTAAATAAAAAAACATAAATACTTTATATAAGTTTATCTGGTAAGATTACATCATATTTTTAATAAAATTTGTCTAGTTATATTATTAGTTGTTAAAGACAAGTATTTTTTTAATATCACTCTTAATTGTAAATTTTAAGTTGTAAAATATATTTATAAAATTTATAAAAAAAAAATATTTACTTGAAAGAAGATGAGCTTATGATGAATATATTCTCTTTTATGTGTAATTTTTTTCTACTCAATACCTAAAGACTTTACCAAATTGTTTTCTTGATAACTTTTTTCTATTTCATGTAATCTCTTGCGGCCAATGCATAATACATTATTGTTTTGCATTAAATACATTGTGAGTTGAATTTAAGAATAGATTACAGACATTTCATAAATTGAGCTCCTTTACTAATTACTCAATTTGCTTATCTTTCCCTCATTTGGAGCTTGAAAACATTGTATTGTTATTCTCTTGTAATAAATAAGTTAATTAAAAATTAATTTACTTTTTAGCCAAATAATAATTTATTTATTTTAAATCATTGATAAGTTAAAGAAAAAATATATATTTTTTATTATAACATAAAAGTGATTTAATAAACAATTTAAAAAATAAAAGTAACTAAACACAAAAATATTAGAAACTAATGTTACTTAAAATAACAAGTAAAAGGCCACAAATTAATAAGTTTGTTAACAAAAAATAGATAAAATCAAACAAATTATTTTAGTAAGAAATTATTAATATGAAAAAAATCTACCGTATAAATTATAAACTCCAAATAAAAATAAATTTGTATTTGCAATTCAACATTCTTATTAAATTTTACAATCATTTATCACAAGTGTCTAAGAGTTTAAATTGGTTATATAATTTTACAACTAGAATATAATAGAATATGTTTTAGCATTTTTAAAATATCTGAAAGTTCATTTTTAATCATTTTATAAAATACTATATAATTAGAGACAAAAAAGTGGAGCATTTTAAAATTAAAAGAATAGAAAAACATAATTTATTGGAGAAATTAAAACTTAGTTTTAAAAGATTTAAATAAATAAAAAACATGTTTTAGGAATTAAGTTATCCAAATTTAAATATAAATAATTTCTACATAAGCATATTATTCACACAATTATTATAAAACTATATTAGTTCATAGAATATAAAGAGTCTTATTCCCATGAGGCATGCTTCTTTTTAGATTAATCAGAAACATCACACCATGTTTTGATCTTAAGCCAAAACTCACAAAATTAAGATTAAATATTTTTGAACTCTGAGAATTAATATTTTTATAGGGTTGATAGCAGAAGCAGCATACCCTTCCTCGTCACAAACACTGAACGCCGCAGCTCTGTAGTTTGATCGACGCACTCTCTCCACTTCAATCTAACAATGTCTATAACCCAAAACCTCGCTACTTCACTCTCTTCTACTTCTTCTGCTTTCTTAGCTCCCTCTTCCTTTAATTCTAGGTATTTACTTTCACTTCACCTCACCTTGTTCCTTTTTGTCACTTTTGTTCGCAAGAAAAATTGGATCCTACCCACAAATGGTTTTTTTTTTCTGGGTTGATTCGAAAGTGCATCTTTCTTCACTTTATGATTAAAAGTGTTGAATTTTATTTGTGGGGGTTCATTTGGCTGCTGCAGGGGACATGTTTCATTGCCTGTGAAGAGCGTGGGCATTTGCAAATGCATTGCGACACCCGAGGCTGAGACCGGTACCTTGAAAACTTCTCTTTTCTATTTAGAATTAAGAAATGATGCCTGGATATGGCCATACTAGTTGACACTTAGTGAGAGAAAGAGAACTATGGAGCAATGATTGGTGTTAACGGAGTAATCTTGATGTGGAAGTGTCTGCATATTTCTCTTTAAATTTTTTGGTTCTTCTTGTGATTGGGCAATGCTATAATGGGGTGCATACCTCTGTTTAGTGGTTTCTTTTTACAATGCTGTAGTTGACAAGTTTATGAATTCAAATTCTGGCTGGCCATTTCCTTAGTTGTATAGTAGTGTGTATGTTGGAAGGGTTGTTATAGTGGTATAGTTTTGAAAAGAGCATAGTAGTGTGTTGACTAAATATTAAAGATACGATTGAGTGAGATAACATTTATATGTCTTCCTTTTTTCGCTAAGGGTACAAGACAAGGGTCACTCGCAATCCAAATATGGGGAAACTTCAAGCTGGCTATCTATTTCCTGAGGTATGCAATGCTACTGGACCATTCTGGTTTTGTTACAGTTCTTCCTCAGTTATGTCATTTAGAAACCAAACTCTTAGTTTGGTTATCGCTCAGTGTATAGTTGTTTTCATTCACCACGCATGCTCCCCCCGGATGCTATGTTTTGAAATTATAATTGTACTTCAAATATTTGTTTCTAATTCCTCTCGAGGGAAATGACTTTTGTTGCTCGAAACTGGAATAATCAAGATGAAGAGCCATTCGTTTGTTGAAGTACGTTGGATTGTACTATGCAGGTTCCCATAATTGAATAATCAAGATGAAGGATTGCGTGTCTTTTATAGTGAAATAACAAGTTATTGCGTAAATTAATGTTAACTTTGGAACATTTTAACCATTGCATTTTTCATAACCAACCTCCTCTTTTATGTTTTCTCTAGAAAATTCAAGTCATTTTATTTAATCAGAATCGATGCTCTTTTGGAGACATGAATATAACCCTGACAATAGATGCCTTTCGTCAACATCTAATCATATAATTTTTGAAGGAAAGACTGATTAATTTTGTGAAGTGAGATGTCGAAGCAGTGTTTTGCTCTTGAAATTTGCTTGTACATTCTACCTCAAACGGATAAATAAGAATTAGAAAAATATGTATTCCTTTTCTTATTCTTTCTTCTTTTTTATTTGTATACAATTATGTAATGATTAATGAATTTGTATATCTTTCTTTCTTTCGTTCACACACTCAAACATTGATTAATTCTTTAACAGTGACTACGTTTCTGCTTTTCATGTCACTGACCACAGATTGCTAGAAGAAGGTCTGCACACTTGCTGAAGTACCCTGATGCTAAAGTTATAAGCCTTGGAATTGGTGACACTACCGAACCTATTCCTGAAGTCATATCTGATGCACTGTCAAAGGTAGAACTTTGGTGTGAACAAAGCTGATATTATCTTTAATTTTAGGACATTGGATATTTGACACTTTTTTTCTTAAGTAATTACCATTTTCCCTTGAGGTTGGAGCTCTATGATTAATGATGAATTTTATTAAAGTACCATGTATCATATATTTTTTTAAGTAGCTTTAATTTTGTCATCTTTATAATTCCTTTCATGTCTAGTTATATTTGTTTCAGTTTATCTTTTCTCTATCATAAATAAGTAATATTTTGTAGGTATATTTTTTTTAATCATAGAAGTGTTAATCATGCATAATGCTTTACTAAATTGAATAATACCCGTGTTTCACCGATTTCCATTTAAATACTTGAAAATGTTGTAATTTCCCTTTTGTTCAGAGATCACAAGCATTGTCAACTATTGAAGGATATAGTGGGTATGGAGCTGAACAAGGTGAAAAGGTATGTTGTTTTGACATCTTAAGGAGGGTTTTTTCATTTTCGATTTTTGGTCCTTCCATGGTCTACTTTCCGAACTCATTAAAAGTGAATGCCGGTTATACAGTTTTCCTCCCTTGTTAATGGTTTCTAGACCTACCTATGTTGTTTTTTTGGGTTTACAATTACTTTATGGTATCAATTCTACATGTGGATTCCTTTCTTTTCTTGGTCCTTGAACTGTTTCAGGAAGAAAAAATGGTATTTTCATCTTATGTGTGCCTGTTGTGCTCTATATTCAAGAAGTTTTACTGGAAGAAGTTATGCCTTGAGCCTTGTGATAAATTTGGGTCAGAAATTTGGCCACATTGGCTCATGTTTAGAGGATGGATAGTTGTAGCTTTTTATGTCATGTACCATTCATTATTTTATGTTTTGTTCTTTTAATTTATGTTATCTTTGAAAACTCTGAGAATTGGGATGGATGATAAGAAAACAGCTACTTTGTGATTGCATATAATATGTTTTCTTTGTATTTAGGGTTGTGAGGTGCCTAAGTTCAATCCTTGCAATTGATGTTAATGTTTACTCTTGGGGGAATTTGATTAGATAAAGACATCTCTAATCTATGCAGCCATTAAGAAGTGCAATTGCTTCAACATTTTACAGCGATCTTGGCATAGAAGAGGATGATATATTTGTATCAGATGGAGCAAAGTGTGATATATCTCGTCTCCAGGTTCATTTGTCTTTTCTTTGTTTTTATTTCTTAAAATATATGATATCCTTCTTAAATTGTCTTTTCTGCCTATCTTGCTCTTTACCTGGACTACATATTCTGATTCAATTTAAAATGTTCTTCTATTTTAATTTTGTGACATGTTAATTGGGTATCTTCTACAACCAATAACTAAATATTCTTCTATTTTCATTTTTTGACAGATTGTCTTCGGTTCAAATGTAAAATTGGCTGTACAAGACCCTTCATACCCGGTAATTCATATTTATGTGATTGGTTAAAACCATTACACTTCCGTTTTGCTCTATGAAGAATCAATCAGTTTCTTGGAAGAATGATTTTATTTTTTCAAGAAATGCTCTTCAATGTAGTTACCAAACCTTGACTTAGAAGTTTGTCTATTACTTAGGAAAGAAGGGCACCGAACATACGTAGACATGTATAAATCACCAATTAATGTCTTTGATTAATGTTTCATCTTTGATTCATATTTTTCTACGTTTTGAAATTATTAACATATATAATTAACTATCTTACTATACTGGACATTGTTGTCCCTTTATCTGATAAAGAGCTAATTGCTAGTTCGTTTGATAGTTCGCTGGAATGAGAAGATTGTAACCCAGACTTTTGCTACACAAATTTTAGTAGAGCAAGACTAACCTTTACGCAACTGCATATCTAAATAATTGTGATTATTATACACTAATGAGAGCTTTTGACTTATTCTTTTTTTGTTGGAATGTTTGATTGTTACTCCATTTTTTCAAGTTACAATAAATAAAGCAGCAGGGAATTAGTGTTTTGTTCATGTGGGCTTAGCCCATGTTTGATAACTGATTATTTTTTAAAAATGATCATTTTTTTCAAAATCCTTTTTTCAGGAAACTGGTAAGGAGAAGTCACAATTTCTATATATAAGCTGAGCTAAATATGATCTTTTATAGTAAACTGTGTTGAAACATTGGTTGAAAAATGTTTATAGACAATCAGTTTACTATGTAGAATTATGCAACACAATATTGAATTCTTTTGAAAATGAATTAGATGTAAAATTATGAATGGAATAATATATAGAAAACAGGGAAGTGATGGAACACCAGTTTTATTCTGTTCAAATTTCTAGCCCTTTCTCTTGTATTTGTTCTCTGTAAATAGTGGAACTTTTATTTGCAGGCCTATGTAGACTCAAGTGTAATTATGGGCCAGACTGGCCTCTACCAGAAGGATGTTGAGAAGTTTGCAAACATTGAATACATGAGGTGTAGTCCGGAAAATGGTTTCTTCCCTGATTTATCTTCAATTTCTCGACCAGACATCATATTTTTTTGTTCGCCAAACAATCCTACTGGTGCTGCAGCAACAAGGGAACAACTGACCCAACTAGTTAAGTATGCTAAGGACAACGGTTCTATAGTAATCCATGATTCAGCTTATGCAATGTATATTTCTGGTGACAACCCACGTTCCATCTTTGAAATTCCTGGAGCCAAGGAGGTCAGTCTGTCACTTATAATTTGATGTTTAAAGTCTCATAATTTGTTGTTTACTTCAAGAAAATCTCATGTTTTGGGTACGGGGTTTATTTAGTTTGACCTAAATGATGAATCTATTCGCTTGCACTGTGGTATATCTAGGAGGACGTAATATTGTTACAGTTCTATTATGATAAACACTTATGAAAGACGAATACAAAAAGTAAAATTAAGCAGCCTTTTTTCATGAGTTAAATTTGACTTATGCATCTCAATTTTCAGAAAGTAAGATAAGAGAATTTCTATAAAAGTTACAGCACACTTTAATTTATGGGAGAACTTTAATTAATTTTACTGTTTTTCTTTTTTTAGTTTTGGAACATCCTTCGTTTAGTATAGAAGATGTCACAGTCGAGTTATTTTACTTGCTCTATTAACTAGTTTATTCAAACAATATTTGAGTGTGCTATTTGCTGGCCACTGAATATTTTGGTAGCCATACATGTGTATTTACTTTTGCAAATGATTTCTACTTTTATTTACAGTATAAACTATATATTTTGGATGATTCTTATTTGATATACCAAGGGGATTACTGGTCAAGTTTTTTATAAATAAAAAATACGGCCAAAAATTTATAAATCAACAAAGAATCTTCTTTTGATGTCTCAGAATAATACCATGGATTTCTGTTGCATATCAATATCCGTAACATCTTACTGACAATTGCAGGTTGCCATTGAAACTTCATCATTTAGCAAGTATGCTGGGTTCACTGGAGTCCGATTAGGTTGGACTGCGATTCCAAAGCAGTTGCTGTTTTCTGATGGATTTCCTGTTGCCAGGGACTTCAACCGAATTGTATCCACTTGTTTCAATGGTGCATCAAATATTTCCCAGGCAGGTGGTTTGGCTTGTCTTTCACCAGAAGGTCTTAAGGTCAGTTATTTTGTTTTGCTTCTAAATTTTTCTAAAACAGACAATTTCTGTACATATTGTTTAAAAATGCCTATCTTCATCCTGCTCCCTTCTCCCATCACTCCCATACATCAAGGTCCACCCAACATCTCATGCTCCTTTGATGCTTCTCAGCTTCTATTATTATGTCATTCTATTGCTCCAACTTTTTCAGCTACTAACTTTATTACTAGCCTTTGTCGTGGAGGTGTGCAATTTGTGGCTAAGGTGGTTCTCTTTAATTGATGTATATTTTAAAGAAGTCGCGTAATAGGGTTGCTTTTTGCATTTGAATGCAGGCTATGCGAGGTGTTATTGGATTCTACAAAGAAAACACCAACATAATTATGGAGACATTTGATTCTCTTGGGTTTAAAGTCTATGGAGGGAAAGATGCACCATATGTGTGGGTTCATTTCCCTGGCCAAAGCTCATGGGATGTATTCGCAGAGATTCTTGAGAAGACTCATGTGGTTACAACTCCTGGTAGTGGTTTTGGACCCGGTGGTGAAGGTTTTGTCAGGGTTAGTGCCTTTGGTCACAGGGAAAACGTCTTGGAGGCATGCAGAAGGTTCAAGCAGCTATACAACTGAATTTAGAATATCTCTTGGTTTCAAAAGTTGTAATCTCTTGGACTGAAGCTAGGCCTGTCTTTAAATAATTGGTTTTCCTTGGAATCTAGATTAAGATGTAAAGACAGTGACAATTGAGACCATGTATTTTGTTACTGTTTTCCCTGTATCTTTCGCTAGCACTCTTTTTGGAAGGTGTTAGAGTTATGTTTCTATGAAAGATTTCAAACTCAACCGTTTTAACTTGGCAGATAATTTTCCGTTAGAAAGGTTATCGGACGATATGTTAGATAGTCTGAAAAGTCCCTAAACGGTCTATGAATCATTAGTTTGTAAATGTGTTCTAAGATACGTTTAAATAAAAGATATTGTTGAGACCTAGACGATCTATCTAGACCGTCTTTTGACCAACTAGATGGTCTATGCACCATTAGATGAATTGATGACTAGAAAATTATTTAGAGTTTATGTTTTGATGAAAAAAAAATAATTGAATTGTTGATATGTATCTTGTATTTTTAAACAATGTTTCTATGATTGTAATATTTAGTAGATTCTCTAACCGTCTATAACATGTGTATATAATAGATAGACAGTATAATCAGACTTGTTAATTGCATAATAAAACAAAATTTAGACTGAATATTTATTATTTGTGATATGAATGATTTAATAATGTTTTGTATAATAGTAGTATGTAGTAGATTTTCTAAGCATCTATAACTTTTGTTATAGGTGATGGATTGTTTATGATAGACGGAAACTTGTTCAAGATAACAAAATTCATACTAAATGTCTTATTGTGATTTGAATGATATAGTTTATTTGTAGTTTCAGTGGTTAGTGGAGTTGTAGTATAAAGTAGTCCCTCTGAATGTCCACCATATATATATATATATATATATATATATATATATATATATATATATATATATATATATATATATATATATATATATATTTCTATTTTTT
>Ga0123342_1003581_pt1 | contig 24781 bp, 14 predicted proteins | sample Turbeawhitnodule_FD_89960 | JGI IMG/M metagenome (GOLD analysis project Ga0123342, IMG submission 89960) | Root nodule microbial communities of legume samples collected from Mexico - Turtle bean Mexico white nodule | ecosystem: Host-associated > Plants > Roots > Nodule | place: Mexico: Nepantla... | reverse complement strand
GAGTAAAACAATCGGTTGTTTCGACAAAACAACAGGTTGTTTTTCACTTAGTTTGAAAAACACTTTCAATTCAAAAGGTTTGAAAAAGCTTAAGCTTTGGATTCAATCAAGAGTGGATTTACACAGATAATCTACCCCATATCCTATTCTAAAGCACCTCAGCAACAACAAGCACATCCAGCCTTCCATCAAACTCAAAGGATTTGGATTCTTCAAAGCTTGAACACACTTGATTCAACACCAGTGGTACTACCATTGGTAGTACCATTTGTAGTACCTTGGGTAGTACGATGGGTAGTCCCTTTGGTAGTACCAGTGGTAGTACCAGAGGTATTACCAGTCGTAGTACCAGTGGTACTACCATTGGTAGTACCATTTGTAGTACCTTTGGTAGTACGATGGGTAGTCCCTTTGGTAGTACAATTGGGCGAGACACCTTCAAGCGCAATTCCCATCGAGCACCGGTAGAATCCTTTGCAAACGACATAAATACGTGTCGGGGTATTGTAAGTGGCAGAGTGGCCTTACTGCCACGATCCACTAAGACCAGTTGTAGTACCGGTGGTAGTACCCTTGGTAGTACCATTGGTAGTACCAGTGGTAGTACAAGTGGTTGTGCTAGTGGTAGTACCAATGGTAGTACCATTGGTAGTACCTTTGGAAGTACCATTCGTAGTACGAGTGGTAGTACTAGTGGTAGTACCATTTGTAGCACCTTTGGTAGTACCATGGGTAGCACATTTGGTAGTACCATTGGGCGAGACGCCTTCAAGCGCAATTTCCATCGAGCAACAGGTAGAATCCTTTGCAGACGACTTAAATACGCAACAAGGTATTGTAAATGGCAGAGTGACCTTGCTACCACAATCCACTTAGACCAGTGGTAGGACCACTAGTAGTACCAGTGGCAGTACCATTGGTAGCACCATTGGTTGTACCAGTGGTAGTACCAGTTGCAGTACCATTGGTAGTACCAGTGTTTGTACCAGTGGTAGTACCTGTGGTAGTATCAGTGGTAGTACATTTGTAGTACCAGTTGTAGTACGTGTGGTAGTAACATTGCTAGTACTAGTGGTTGTATCATTGGTAGGTAGTATTTTTGGTAGTACCTAAAAATGAAAAAAAAAAAGTGATGATTGAGTGTGGTGTTCTAAAAGTGTAAATATCTATTGATTAATTTCATCTAGCAAATTAACTCGTATAATTGTGGTTATCTTAATATCCAACCAAATTTGTATTCATTTATTAGTTTTTAATCCTACATTGTTTAAGTTTGTTTGGTATAATTGTTCTTATTTTGTTTGTTTCCTTGATTCAAGAAATAGTTTGTTAAGTATTTAATCACTGTAAGTGTCTTATATGTTTTGCAGTAGAAGCCGAAGAGGACACATACTTTGTGAGGATATTATTTTCTTTTCGTTGTGCTAACAAGTTATTGGTTAGTTTGTCTTGTTTGAAATTTTTGTCTTGTTTGAAATTTTTATAGGTGAGAACGTGGCCACTCTATTTTGTTAACAAGTGTACTCTTGATATTCAAGATATTATTTTTTTTGAAAAAATTTATATAATATTTTTTTAAGCGTAGAATTTGTTAACAAGTGTACTCTTGAATAGTATTTGTTTTTTTTATTAGGAGACGTAATAGAGGGTTAATCCCATTGTTCGAATCGCCACGTGTTCCTCTTGAAGTGGCACCTATGGAAGCTGAGAAAAGCAAAATGAAATGATAGAAAATAAAAACAGATTCCAATTCCCGTTCCCAACTCCACCGTTCTGTGTGTGTTGCCTCCGGTAACTAACTCTCACTGTTCGAGAAAAATGTCCCGAAACGGCGACGTACAGGAAGAGAACGTGCCCACTCTAAGAAACAGAGCAGACCCTTTCTTGGTAGCGTGCCGCTGCTTCAGCTTCCTCACCTCTCTGGCCGCCATTCTTTGCATCGGCGTCAATGTTCTCTCCGCCGTTCGTTCCTTCAAACACGCATCCGACGTAACACCTCTTCTCTCTCTCCTTTTTCAATCTCCGTTTATCACTTTCCGTTACCTTCTAATACGAGCGTGTTTCAGATTTTCGACGGCATATTCCGGTGTTACACAGTTATCATAGCGGCTTTTGTGGTCCTCGCCGAGACCGAATGGAGTTTCATCCTCAAGTTCTCTAAGGTTCCGTTTAATCATCATTATAGCGGTTATTCGATCAGTTCTTAACACTTTTGTGTTGTTACGCATTGCTTGCTCTGTTGTGATCTAATTGAACGATGATTTTTATTAGGTTTTGGAGTATTGGGCTGCCAGGGGTATGCTGCAGATCTTGTACGTGTTCCTTTCGATTTACTCACATTAATTTACCTTACACGTGCTTATTAAATCCTGTGATCTCATATCATAAAATATGTTAACAGTACTTCCTAGGATTCATAATTTTTTAATACGCCTCTGTTGACCATTTCCTTAATCTTTAGTGCATTTGTTTGATAAGTAATAAAGAAATATGTGAGAAACATAGATAGAAATAAGGAAGACATATGAAAATATGGAAGAAATAGAACGAAACCTAAAGTGTTTGGTTTAGAGAAACCGGTAAGGAATGAAGAAGAGTTAAACGAGTGAAAATACATACTTCATAAATAAGGTGAAGATAATTAGCGAGTTCCATACTTTTCTGTTTAAGTTTTTATTTTCTCATTTTCTTCTACTAAGCACTTCCATTTTTTAGTTTTTACTCTATTTCTCTTTCACCAAAGAGAGGTAAATGATGTTTCGTTAAAGAATAGGAGCACACCTTGTTAAATACCTTTTATACTAAAAAACACGTGTTGAATTACTTTTATATTTTTGGATTGAATGCCTTTTTGTGTAATATTAGATGTTTATCTGTAAAGTTTAAACTGCAATAATGATATTTAATTGCATTTTGTTGGAGGAAGGGAACAGTGTCCATTATGAAATGTTAGTGGTATGTTGTTAACTGGAAACTTGTATTTATAATTTAGTAAAATGTTGTGAAAGTAGCTACTTCTTGTATTTACCGTGATTTTTATTTTCTTTGTAATGAAATACTTTGTGGCTTGTTTCTGAATAGTGGTTTTATTTGTGCAGTGTTGCTGTCATGACAAGGGCTTTTCCTGACTATATTGGGGACCAAAAGAACCTTTTTCTTCTTCAGAGCATAGCAAGTTATTTGCTACTTGGCTGTGGCGTTGTTTATGTTATTTCAGTAAGATCATTGAAGAGAAACAATCTATTTAGTTTAGTCATATAATGTGTTTATTACTTCAATTTAGTGCCATGCATAAAAAAGTGTGTTTATAGTTATTGGCAATGCTAGTACAAGATTTTTTTTCACTTTTACGCAAGTATATTAACTTAAAAAAATTTGTAAATCTTCTGTCGACTTGGCAAAGTATTGGGTAGTCTGTACACTATTATCAGTGAGGTCATGAGTTAAACATTTCCTTTTCTTACCGTTATTTTTTTTTTCCTAAATACTTTTCATTCTAGGATATCTTAAGCTTGCCTGAAGTGTTCAATTGCCAAGTAGACTTTGTATTTTATTTCAGTTCCCACTCTTCACTATGATTTTCCTCAATGAACCTTGTAATAATAATTCTTTTCTCATTGGAAATGGAAATTGAAAGACAAAGTTGGCATTATTTTTTTGCTTTCATTAGGTTAAATTCTTCTCTTTTCGATGATGACATGCTTTGCATGATTGGGAAAACCTGCATACTAACGTACTATAGAGATGTAAGATAGATAAATATGATCACAATCTGAATAAGCCGTTGGCAATTTAAAATTCCGTTAGACTGTGAACCGTGACTATGTAATTTGAAAATATTGTGTAAAGTAAAATACCTACTGAAAACATCAAACATATAATTCATGGGAGGTATGCATGTTAGATTGTTATAATCATATTGCAATAGGGATCTCTTTTCCATATCCATGATCATTGGTGAGATTGTATACAAAGATCAATGGCTTTGGCTTGTTTTTCAATCTTACGTCTTAACAGAGGTCTTATCTCCGTCTGATCTTATCAAACTTGTTTTTTTCACAAATCTTAATATCACATTTTCTTTTATTTCTCTCCTCAATGAAGGGTATTCTGTGCATTGGTTTTCTTAAACGTGCCCGCCAGAAACAGGAGATTACAAGAGAGCAAGCGGCCAAGGATCTCGAGGTATGCTGCTATTTTCAGATATTATGATTTAATCTGATTCACATCTATTATATGTGGTTATATATTTACAATGGCACACTCTGTCCGTCCTGCACTGGTTGTAATTTTAGCCATTTAAAAAAGTTTTAAATCGACTGATGTTCTCTCACCTTTTAATGAAACATTGATTTTCCGCCTCTTATATGTCCTCAAAGTAATTGTCTCTCTCTATCATCAAAGTAATGCATTTTTAAAAGAATGAGATTATTTCAATAATTATTTTTTAGAAAGTGACATTTATTGTTTTTCTTAATCTATATGAAAAAACCTTAAATTGTAGTGATTGTAAGATGGAGTAATGAAGTTCTGATTTTGACCTGATGCTTGATCTTGATGGCATGCTTTGCATGATTGGGAAAACTGACATACTGATGTGCTATACAAATCTAAGATGGATTAATGATATCAAAATCTGAATATGCCGTTGGCATTTTCCGCAAGACTGTGAATGGTGACTATATGATTTGAAAATACTGTGTAAAGTGCAATACCTACTCAAAACTTCAAATATATAATTCATGGGAGGTTTGCATCTTTGCATGTTAGATCATTGTAGTCATGTTGGAATATTGCTTTCTCCTTTTCATGTCCACGATCATTGATGGAGATTGATACAAAGATCAATGGCTTAGGCTTGTTTTCAATCTTAAGTATTAACCGAGAGGATTTAGACTCTTATTTCTCTCAGGAACCTCTTATCTCCATCTGATCTTATCAAAAGTTTATTCTTTTACCAATAAAACCTGCTGTATTTACTTGCTTTTATTCATACATACAGGAGTTGGAACGGCGCAGGGAAGAACTTGAACAACTACTCCTTTTGGAAAGAGTTTAAAAACATTTTGAAGTTGTGGTGAGCTGATATGAATCGGTAGTGAAGATTAATCTACTGCGAATTAATGAATCTCTAGTTATCAGTATTGCTTACAAAATTGTTTGTTCATTCTTTGTAACCAAATTATGTTCTTAGATATAGGCTATTAAAGGTGGGCTGTTAGCCTATTCTTTGTAAATATATAAAGCAACATTTAAAATTGTCTCAGCTTTTATAGAGACTTGAATCCAATTATAACTCACGATATATAATAAACTCTCTACTTCGTTAGAGCAGTTTCTGTTGTAATAGTTATATTTTGATACTGTGATTGGTTGAAGGTGTTTTTAACATTTATCGTATTGAGTCACTAATTTTACAAATCAGGATTTTGCATTGAACGTTGTCATTGTATCATCCTGATTCTTTTTGGTGTCATGGGCCTTCCATTAACTAATTAAGTACGAAACTGTTCTCAAGGTGTGATGAGGCGCTAAAGCGACGCTCTTCCATACATTTGTTTTCCTTCATATACATGAATCTCAAATTTTCTCTAAATATACACTCTAAATTTTATTTATCAAAGACTTATATTAGGACCACGTAAGACCTTTTTGCTTGCTCATAGAGTTTTTTTATTCAACTGATATACACTTACACTTCATATTAAAAATGCTGCAGGTATACTTTCAGTTTCGAATTGGGAATTAGGAGTAAGAGAGGCAACATATTACATATTTGAAATCGTCAACCGATGAGGTTCAAACGCAGAGAGAAATTTCATTAGGATATTCAATTTCAGCGTCCTTGTTGAGAGTATCTGCCTTTCGGGAGCATTACTTGGGCCTTTTCTGCTTGTTCTTCTTTGATGCATTCCCGTTTTGAGAAAATTTTGCGAGGCCGTTTCTCAATGCTTCAAGATTTACCCCATTTCTAACCAAAATACTTGTTACTCCAATTTTTGAGATCTGCGATTAACACTACAAATCATGTTACATATATAACAAAATGATAATCCTTGTTCCAACCAAAGAATAGGAAATTCACGCATAATTCTGTATGATCCAACCTTCAAATTAAAGCAACTATTGGTAACAAAATTTAAGAAACTTAGTTAAAATAAAAAAAAATCGACAGACGCAAACTTTATTACCTCTTGGATGTTATTATTATCATCGTCAAAGAATAGCATGGAATTATAAGGGACCCCAGTCTTCGAATGAATTTTCTGAAAATGATCTGTTTTGTGTGTCCAGCTGTAAAATATTTCCTGAACAATGAGAAAGAAGAAGTAAATTTGGTCAATAAATGAATCTCGTTAAAAACATTTACAATAAAGAGGAAAGGCTTAAGGAGTATATAGGATTTCATCGGCAAAATTCAAGGCAGAACTTTGAATGGCTTTCAGAGAATCACAAGTTTTTGCCACTGCCCCTGCAATATATTACATTTTTTCATGATTCGAATGATCAATTGGCAACCACCAGCCAGTTATTTCGTTGATAACTTTTCTGAAATTTCCAATTCCAAAAAACTAAAAAATCGATATGTTTGGTACAGGGTTAATATCGCTTCAGTTTTGTTCTAGGCTTGGCTTATGTTTCAAAGCATACTTGCTACAAAGGACACACTCAAAAAAAGATGGAGGCTATTGAGGATAATCTCGATGTTGTTTCTGTGCTACTTTTGAGGAAACAGGAACCTCCTATGTTGAGTGCGATTTTGCTCAAGCTTTATTATATGCTATGTGGTAAATAAGCATTTGAACTAAAAATTGCCAATTTGTGAGGCAATAAATTCCTTCCAATGTCCCAACCTCTTGTTACTCACTAGTTCAATCCTTTCTATTGAGGCTCAGTTTGAATAATTTTTCCAACAAACATAAAAAAAAGTAAAACAAACTAAACTTCTCTTATAAATTGAAATTTATCTACCTTAACTTATTTTATTCTTTCTTTCAGAAGTAGTTGCCCTCTGATTTGTTTAAATAAAAACCGAAACAACAACATTAAACAAAGGCAAAGAAAAACAACACACCTCGGCGACAAACATTGACCTGATGCCAAGTTTGTTAAGATATGTAGTTGCTATGTCAGGAGTTGGTGACTTAGACGCAATTGCAGCAGGAATGTTCTGGTGTTTGAGTGCATGCAAAATGCCTCTAGAATGAGGAAACAAAGAAGGTGTGTCGTGCTTTGAGCGGCACTCACTGGATTTAGAAAACAACATGGTTTTAGTAGGAGAAAAAAAGGAGTAAAAAACGAATGAAAGAACATAGTAATATCTAAAAGATGGAGTAAGAAGATGAACCAGTAGAAAGGCCAAAGAGTGTAATCGAGATCGAAGACGACGAGCCTCGGGAGCAGTTGAAAGACTCCCATTATCTGCACTGCCTCCGCTTTCACCCGCTCCACCTCCTCCATACCTCTGCTTCCTATCTATGGATCATGCCTCAATGGCCCTTAAATATTCTTCCACTCCAACCATATCAACATTTTATTCATTTTTCTTCTTCTTCTTTAAATAAGATAAAATTATCTCATAAATTTAAGAATTTTGAATTGAGTTCTTATTACATTTTTTTTGTTATTTAAGTGCTGACAGTTATTTCTGTTATTGTATCTCTAACTTAGTAATTAATTTATTAACTTACTTTTTTTTCTAGTCTCATTCAAATCTATTAACTTACTTTTTTTTTCTTTTTCATCTCATTCAACTCGTACTTAATTCCTAAATAAATATTTATAAAATTTTTTTTTATAAAAAAATCAATAAAGATATTCAAGTTTATAAAGTAATTAAAATTTAATTAAATCCTTAATATTCCTACTTTTATGTTTTTAATTCTAATTTTATCACTCAAAAAGTCTTAGAACTTTTTTTTATCACAATTTAGGTGAAATAAGTTATTGTTTTCATGAATAATCAAAATTTATTTTTTACTTTTAATAATTTTTTATTTATTTTTGGCTTACTTATTTATATTTTTTACATTGATAAAATGTTTTATCAATGTCTCTTAATTTTAATAACACAATAATATGATATTTTTAAGAGTTAATTAATCTTTTAAAAGTACAATAATATAAACGTTATTAATTTTATAAGTTATTATGCATCAGTTATAAATAATATTATACATAATTAATATCATTTTATTATATATTTTAAAAATTAGGCTACTTATTGAACTCTTCTAATAATAAGAATATATTGAATAAAATAGATAATAATATAATTAAAAGATAATGAATTAATTATTTTTTAATTCTAACAGCGCCATTTCAGTTTTCTTTTTACCTTTCAAAATGATATCTAAACATAAAAATAAAATTAAAAAGTTAAAAAATTGTTAGGTAAAAAATTAAATTAGAGTTTTCCGGACCCGAGATGGGTGATTCGGATGAGTGATTTGACCCGAATTGTGAGTGGCATGAAACGGAAAGAGATAATAAACAGAGGTTTTATTTCCATTTCCGTTGGAAGAGTTTGCTGGGTTGTCCTTCATCGTTCTCTCTTGATCAAGGTAACACTAACATTAACACTAACATTTCACTTATATTTTGTTTTTGGGTACTCATGTTTCATTTTTTAACAACCCATTTCTCTGTTTGCACCATAACAGAAAATTCAACCATCATATCTGTAGATGGATTCACAGGGGTCATGAGATTGCCAACAATTAGGGCTACTTGCTTGTTGTTGTTTAGCAACTTGAGGCTTCAGCTTGTTTTAAAGGGCATAAAGGTATACCTTGTTTCTGTACTTATCCTTGAATTTGAGTGGGTACTTTTAAATTAAATGGAGGGTGTTACACCCTTAGGAGCTTATTAGGGTAAATATGATTACTTGTTTGTTTTCATGTAATTTATTGCGAATTCCATTACTGTTTTCTTTTCTATTTTATTCACTTGATTGTTCACTGCTTCCTGATTGTTTATAAGCTATCCACTTCCAGCATGTTACCACATTTATTTTGGCATTTTTTAAAACTTCTTATTGTAATCGTAATCTCAATCTAATACCTATGCTTGTAATTTCTTTACAATTGGATATCCTGAACTGCGTATGTGTTAGTCATTTTTTTTCAGCTTATCTTCATAATCTGCATTTGCGCTTAAAAAAACAAATACAAAATTCTCAGTGTATCTAATTATGTTTTCATAAGATCACTTAGATACAGTGGTGGACTTAGAAATTTCAATACTTGTTGCTAGCATGATTAAAGAACACGATGATAGGCATCATGTTGATCACTGCCAAAACCTCCCAAAACCTTTATTTCAAAAGTGCTTCTGATCATACTTGTGGAATTGTGGTGCATTAGCTCTAATGATATTGACAATCTTACATTAATTTTAAAGATATTATCTTGTCTGATGTACAGCTGCATTCTACCAAACTTTTCTTCCTATTCTTGTCTACTGTAATACACACTCCATCTTTCCTCTAACTTTAATGACATACCAAAGTTTAAACCATGTATTGTCTATCTCATTAACTCTTTTCTCCAGCTCCCATTTAGTTTTTTACTTGTCAAAGTATCAATAATCCAAGGACCAAACCTAGACCACCACTGCCTGAACTTTTGACAACATTACCATCGACACTCCTGGCGATTTTTTCGGTCATGCTTCTGATGGCACTTCTGCCAATGCTTCTGATGCTACAACTTTGAACAATACCTGATCACTTCTTTCTTCTCTGTTTTGCTGTGATGACTTCCTTTGGCCAACCACCCTTTGCCAGTCAACTTATTCAACCAACCTCTCAGCCTTTCTAGCCACCATCATCCTCTTGTTGTGGATTGGTGAAGTTACTGGACCTAACTTTGACATGGCTTGCTAGTGGAATAATCTACGAATATCAATAGTCAAAAGGATGCAACTTGCAGTTTTTGTTTGAAAATCACTACTAATGATATTACTGATGCTAAGAGACACCAACTAGGAGTTAGGGGATCTGTTAATAGTTGTACAAAGTTTAACCCTCATGTGAAAACATAGATCAAGGAAGCAGTTTTGAAGAAAAAAACAGAAGGATGCATATGTGTCTAATATTCAAGAGAACAACAAAGATGAGGATGAGGTAGAATAAATTCACATTCTAAGAGGAAAAGACGTGCAACGTACTCTTCTTCCACTATTGCATAGAAAGGGAAAAAATTTAAAGGTCCCATTGATTTAATGTTTTTCTATAAGTTAGAGGAAACTGTTAAGGTAGGCAAGGTGAAGAGGCAACAAATGGTGCTTGTAAATAAGAGACAAGAGAAAGGACCATACAATTCATAGACTGTTAGTAAAAAAGTGCAAAGATATTCTTAAGTCCCTCTGGCTCCTTAGAAGTCCTGTGATTCTCTACATGCATGTTTTTTTTATATGCAATTGCCTTGTCTATTACAACCTTAAATAGAATTAAAATGTTTGACTGCCAATTACACCCCCTCAGTTTTATGCCTTAAAACTCATTCTATAGTTTTAAGTGTAACTCTTGTTGATTTGTATTTTAATGGGTGATACATTATATGAAGCTCTGCATATAACATCTTGAGATTTTGAACAAGTGCAGATTAGAAGCCTCAGAGCACTATAACCTCTTAATACATGGCTTGTCGGGTGGGATCTTCAATTCTGAAATGTAGTTTTACGAATACAGAGAATGAAAGCTGCAAAAAATCATGTATAGCCCTTGCAACTTCCAGAATCCACAGTTGTGTCTGTGAGCCAAATATTAACAGGCTGACTCTAAAAGATGGCATGAAGTCTTCACCTTTTGCTCAGAGCTGGTAATTGAAATTATTCTAACAATTTGTACCTTGATCTAAAATTATGGTGATTTTTTATCATATCATTTATTTGTTGTAAGAAAAAAGAATGAAGCCTCTGTTAGAACAGCTGGTTAAATGAAGGATAGCCTAGAAAATACAGGTAGAGAAAGACCAAGAAAACCTTTGAAAGGAATTTAGATTTAAATGGCATCTATGAAAAAGTTGTTTTTTATTAAAATATAATAGTATAGCATCTGATGATTCGTATAAGTGGTAGCTGACCTCTGTGAAAAAGAGCTATGATTATTGCTGTTACCTATAATTTTTATATTATTGTTAGCAACTCTTGTCTTAAAACCTGAAAATAGAGATATCATGCTGCCTTCCCATGAATGCTTTCTTTTTTCTCACCTAACCTTGTGGATATATTTTTCTTACTCCTTTCTTTCCATTAAGATACTTTCTCATTTTGCATTATAGGATGCTAGAAATAAGCACGCCTTTACGTATTAACTGCCTGGACATTTTAGGCGCCTCTGAATCTTTATCCTTGCAAAAATATTAATTGTTTTTCATTACCCTGGTTCAGTTTCCTGGGAAGAAGAGCTGAGTGGAAAATAGCTTTTGCCTTGAACACAGGTGGAGTGTCTGGAAATGGAGACCAACAAAGCTTCAATGAAGCCAGTTCCAATCTTGGTGGTACTCGATTGGGTAGGATACTGAGTGCAGGTGGCAGACAACTTCTAGAAAAGCTGAACTCAACTAGAAAGAACTTACCCTTGAAAATATTCCTACTACTTTTTGGTTTCTACACGGCTAATGCACTAGCTACAATCCTTGGGCAAACTGGTGATTGGGATGTTCTGGTTGCTGGTGTTGTGGTGGCTGCAATTGAGGGAATTGGCATGCTAATATATAGAAAGCCTGCCAATGCAAGGCCGGGGAGGTTGCAGTCTTTTCTAGTGATGGTGAACTTCTGGAAAGCTGGCATATGTTTGGGTCTCTTTGTAGATGCTTTTAAGTTAGGCAGCTAAGAACCACAAAACTTTTCTTTTCAATTTGTTGTTGTATATCAGAAGACTCTGGTAAGTCATAATTTTTTAGTACTTCTCTTCTATTGCTACCTTATAGTTCTTTGCTAATGGTATACATGTAGTTGTAGCATGTGAATAATATATATGACGATTGCTTAGTGAGCTTTTGTCTGTGCACAGTGCACCCTTTTGCATGTGCTGTGTGAAGGATAAACTTTTATTTTCTTAGCACTCGAATTCATTTGCATGTACATCTGTCCTGTTGACTGAGTTGCTGTGTTTAATTGGAAACTAATTTAATGAGTCACTGGAGTTACCTGCACAGAGTGTAGAGCTATTTAAATTATACTAATGATGGGTGGTAAATACAAAGTAATATAGGTAGTGTCGCTCTACTTTTTCTTTTTTAGTGTGTTTGAAGTAGTGCTGGTAAGTTGTATGCAATGTGAAGCAACATAACGAAGTTGTGACCTGATTGAAAAGCAGAAATAATGGAAGGTCGCATGACAAATTGAATTTTGGGGAAAGGTGGGTGATGATTTTGCCAATATTATAATCATCACGTTATATATTGTGCAATTTTTTGTGCGAAAGCATTATGTTAATAAAGGTCTTGCCATCAATTTTAAATGAATAAATAGAAGAATGAATAATCTATGAAGTTTTTAAATGAGCGTGATGTATAAGATTTATATGGTTTAAATATCTTAAGGATCCCTAGTTTTCTTGCAAGGCAGATTATTACTTCACATCACAGTCATGTTTTTATCATGTTACATTCATATTTTTTTAGCTAATATATGCGGAGAAATGGAATTAACTATGGAAGGAAAATGATATCAAACAATTATATTGACTAATAAACAGCTCGTCTGAATTAAAGAATGCTGTCATAAATGGGACATACAAATTCCATCGAGCAAAAGGAACAAGGATGTGTTTTCTTCCCATTAAATCATCTAAAAAATAAATTTGAAATAAAAAATAGATTAAAGCTTTTCTTTCAAAACTTGGGCATGATTATATAGTTTCAAGCAATCTCATTCTTCAGCTGCAGCACTTGCGGCACTCAAATCCACAGAAAGATCGAGAATCTGAAACAAAAGACAAAAGTGATGCTAATTAAGACAAGAAAACAAATCCAGAATTTATGACCTTTTCCTTCTTGAATATGATATTTTACTATGCAACATTATATTTGGGGCTTAAATGTTTTCGTGCATGCAGATGCGGAATTCCAAGATCGTACCGTAAATCATCCTATCAGATTCTCTTAAGGTATAGAAATTTTATGTTATGAGGTAACAAATTAGGTCTAAATTTTGCTCGGAGGTTGGAACTATGGAACAAAGAGCTATACATGCTTTTTAGGTCAAATCTACAAGTGCAGGTACCAATCCATATTCTGGTTAAAATTTAGCTTTATTTTTGAAAATGCAATACCATAAATAAGGAGTAAAAACAAGGAAATCAGTGTTAAATTCCAAGCACAAGCTTTTTTTGTCTAAATGAAAGATACCTTTTTATCAAAAGAAAGTAAAAATTACAAGTGTAGTCAATTAGAGATAGAGATCTATCAATTTCTTGGCATAGTCGTTTTGCTATACCAGTTTTTTTCCATTTCTTGTTCTCAAACTCTGTAATTGTCATAGTATGGGATGAGATATGTAATATGAATTACATATTAAGTGAAAAGATACAAACCTTTCCAGTGATTTTACTGTACATCCCGACCACGTCTTTAACTGTGGTTTCAAAGTGTGTGGTAGGATCATAGCTCTGCAAGGATTAAATTTCAGATTATTACAATTTTTTTTTAAAAATAAAAATAACAAGGAAAGAAATTCCATCTTATATGCTGAAAGAGAAGTGTAATAAGATTTCATACTTATCATGAAGGACACCAGGGAAAACCGTTGGATTCTAATTGTAAATTTACAGAACATGAGATGTTCATTACTTTATTTAAACCAAAATAATATTTGATTCTTCTTTCTCGCAACATGTCCTGACCATATTCATCAGTGATAGACTTTTTTGGTTTTTTTACGTAAGTTAAATAAAACAAGCAACTTTGTAATGTGTTTGTATGACTGTGCTCTGGATAACCCAATCAAGTGTCGTAATGGTTTGGAAATAAGAAACAACTAAGAAAATAAAATATCCTTGTGAGAGATTCTATTCAATACTTACAGTAGAGATGAAACAACCATCAGCCTCATGATCATTGCAGGGTTCAAACCTGTCATACATGTCATAGAATATCTCATCTACAGGTCCAAGAAGGTCAATACCAGGCTTCAATTCCACCTCAGGTTGGTCGGTCTCTGCTTCTGTTGTAACAAAAGCAATAAATTTTCCTTTGGGTGCTACATTATGAGCATAAGAGCAGCAGAAGAGATACCTGCAATAACGAGGTACATGAGCAAACATAGCCAATAAAGTAGGAAGAAATAATCTTCACAAGTAAGAACTAATTTGAATTAACTTCTCATCAATTACTTGCTGTAAAAGAGAAAAACGAATGAAGGAGGTAAAAGGAATCAAACTTGTACACCCAAACTCTTTCATATAACTTCTAAATAAGCGCCTATAAACTTAACAGAACCCTGTCTTCCAGTATTAAAAATGTCTAATAGAAGAGTTTCACAAGTAAAACTCTCACGAATTAGGAGCTAATCCAAATTCTTGAAGTACATTCTACTCACTAATTTTAAAATTTCTAAGTCGTAACTAGAAACTGAATGAACCAAATTAATGGATTAGTCAGTATTTTTTCCCATTGGTGTAGGAAACTATATTGTTTTCCTTTGCTTTTATGATTTTTAAAATGGAAATTTGAATTGAATTTTCCATTTTATAACATATTTTGCAGTATAATAAAACAATCTCTGTCAGTTACAAGTACTTTGTGACTACAAAAGTCAACAGCGGTGTATTTATAGTGAGCCAAGTTTGGTTCTACAAGGATTTCATTCCTTTTTTTCTTCAAGAACCTGAATATGACATTTTTAAAGAGGGAATGACACAATTTTTTGTAGGACTTGTGAACCCCTCTCTGGAAAAGGCTGTTCCCTAGTGTGTTTTCTTATAGTTTTTGTTTTTTTTTCATGCATATTTAGTGAAATATGAAAGCATCGGAGTTGATAAAAGCAAACCTACATATCTGACTTGCGACCAAGCTGCTTCTGTGGCAGAATGACTTGTGCTGAGTGAGAGTCATGGGTTTCTGGAATAGGATGGCTCATAATACATATTGCACGTGAAACCTTTCCAACCTTGTGAACCTGTTGAATGCATTAAGTAGTGTCAGATGGAGTGGAGGAGATCACACTTTGCTACAATTCATGTTTTCTGACTTCAGACATTCATGTAAACCATGTCCAGTAACTAAATAGAACACTTGAGAAAACTTAGCTCACAGTCGTTGTTATCATAGAAATCTAACCTTATCAGATAGATACGATGGATCACACACAACTTTCTTGCATTTGGCTGTTTCTCCTTCTGAAGTCACACCGATGGCTTTCCCACTTTCGTCAAATTCCACCTGTGTACCACAAGATTAAATGTCAGGAGAAATGTACAACAAGGAACTTAAGAGTACCTTTGCTAATATTGGTTAAGGAGCATTTAGTATACATTCTAGTAGAGGCTTATAGTTACTTAAAAAGTAAGTCTAATTGATTTTTCTCTTTTAATATAATGTTTGTGATTAAATACTTTCTACTTTTGTTTCCTTAACCCATGATAGTACTGAATAGCATTTTGCTCTGTATATCGTGGATTCTTCTATTTATCAGGCCTCAGGAGTTAAGCAACACAAAGTAAGCTAATGATCAAGTTACAAAAACTGAAATAGAACAGAATAACTAGTAAGGACAAAATTAACTGTTTTAAAATGACTCCCAAAGAAACTTCAAAGTTAAAATAAATTCTCTCGATACAAATTTCTCAAGTAATTATAGATCAATTGGTTTTCCTGTAACTTACCTTGCATTCTGGTTTGTTCAGCATGTAAGTTCCACCGTACACAGCACTTAGACGTGCAAATGCCTTAAGGAAATCAAAGAAACCAAAGTTTAGTTCCTGAAGTTTACCAAGATTTAAATGGAAACAGATATGGAGAACCTGAGGCAACTCTCCCAGTCCATAGAGTGGATATATGTAAGGTGAACCTCCTTGAAAGCGTGCTAGGGACTCTGCATAAACCTGTAGAGAGAAAACAACATATTACACGCTGATAAAGTTTAAGAAGTGACTCTGTCTGCAAAATATCAAGGTAATAAACTTAAAATGCACAAGACAAAATTTCCATGAAGGAGATAAATGGGAAACCTGTGGAATCTCGTGATCTCAATTAGTAATTTCAACCACGTATACAAATTGATCCCATTTCAGGTAATCAGTAATTGACTTTTAGTTCTATAAATACTCGAGCGAAATATATGATAATAGTGTTGGCTCAGTACAAAAGTTTATGGGATAATTTTAATATTAGTACCTTAACTCTCTCTACAAAACCCTTGGCTGGTTCATCCAAGTAGCTGTCATCACGATGAAGTGCCAAGGCATGACCTATAAAGTCAATTGTATCATCTTCCAATCCATATTTCCTACATTTGGAGAAACCATTAAACATGTAGTAAAGTAGATTTATTCAAGTGTTAAACTAGATTACAATCATGTTTTACGCTTAGTGTGATTGAAGCAAGATTTCAAGGGATGAAAAATCAAGTAGTATAGAGGAAAATAAAGGAATCAAATACATACGATATCAGCTGCCTTGCTGTAACTTGATTCAAATCTAGTCCTTCGTGAGATTTGGTATCATTCTCTTCATAATCTTGGACATAAATGAAGAACTTCCGAGCACGGCGCTTCTCAAACAGTCCCATTAAAGGTGATTTCAGTGCTTCAACATCTGTTGCAGGGACTTTGTGTATCTAGCATAAATAAAGTAAGAAATTCTGTCGTAAGATTTTTGTCAAAATGCAATAGGTTTGGTGAAACGTGAAGCTTGCAATATAGTAAGAAACATAAAACTTGTGAAGAATACAAAAAGAAAATAAATACGTTGCCTACCTTTCCCTTATTATACACAAAGCTTCCATCTACGGCTTTGAAGTTCAAGTACTTTGTAACATCTGTGTGAATGAGAACACGGACTAAAGCTCCATTGGCCAGCATAAACTACAAACAAACAGATGAAAAGTTGGTTTTTGTTTCAGAAATAAATGGAAATGATAACTATACAAGAGACCAAATGATGATCCGTGAAAAACAAAAATAAAATCCATTTCATGCATGGAAGAGAACTCAAGGTAACTTGCTTTGCTTTTCCACTTTAATTTATGCTAACAAAGAAACCAACAGAAGAATTTGGTCTACATTGCCTAATACTTGCAAGAGCCAAGAAATATAAACACATAATTTGCACATGTGTATTGTCCTACCAAAATTAGAAGGTAGATTTGAAAAAGGGTAGGTAGGGAATCCACAATGTGAAGATACTAACAAAATGCATCAATGTTTCAACTTTCAACTGTAAAATGTGATATATATATACTTTTCTAGTTTTATGTTGTTCCACAGGTCAAGAGATATATGAGAGCAGTTAGTTACCTTAGGTATCATATCAACATTGTATTCCCTGCTGGACCCTAACGCCTCTGCTGGCTTATCATCTTCCCTAAATCGCTTCCATAGCTAAACGGCAGAAAATGGTTTTTGTTATGAAAAATGAAAAGGAGAGAATTCACATGCTCCTATTGCTAATCTAACAAGTTACCTGTGTAAGATTGAGAGATGTAGAAGCCCCTCCATAGTAGTCATTTCTATCCATGTGCAACACCTGATCATAAAGTGGAAGTAACATACTCAAATCACTTATAATTTTCAAATTTGATAATTATTTAACAATTTTCTTAATGCTTCTATATAATGATAATTATTTTCAAAGGGAGACAGAATTGCACTTCACAAAAGCTTTTTATCATGTTCCCAAAGTCTTTATCAACTTTTGCTAGGTCAGGCAAAATAGATGAAATTATGATATTAGCCTATGACTTAACTAATTGACGAAAATTATATTATGTTAACAATTAATTATATGCATAGTTTATTATTCTTATAATATATTATAACGATAAATGTTACCTTTTCAGTAAGTTTAATAAAAGAATTAAAATACATAATTACGTTTAGATGTAATAAAAATACCAACTTTCACATAAGAAAAAAATATATGTCTGAGATTAGGAGTACTATCTAAGTTGAATCGAGTTTTTAATTTAATTGAGTCTGGTCGAGTGTATTCTTTTTATTTAACGATCTAATCCAATCAATGGCTTGAATAATCGGATTGAGTAATTTAAAAGATAATTATTTATTAAAAAAATAACTCTAATTTTTTTCATATTTTTTAATATATAAGGTTACAAAATTATTATAATATATATATATATATAATCATATCATAAGATATAAAACTATTTTTTATAATAAAATCATGGCTTTATTATATTTTAATACTATTTTTTACTCATTTTATTTAATTTATTCTAAATATTAATAAAAGAGTTAAATTAAATCTCTCAATTTTTAAAATTCTAAAAATGTGACCTCATTTTACTCAATTAACAATTTAATAAACCGATGCTAATGGGTTTTAATTTATGCATAATGTAATTTATAACCAATGAATGATGAAAAATTATAAAATTAATGACATCAATTTGAACATATCAAGATTTACATTGATGAATTAAAAAAAAAAAGAGGGATTTGATGGAATCTTGAAAGATATCACACTATTGTAATTTTAAAATATATGAATTTGATTATACCAATTATGAATAGAGAATACAAAGTGAATAAAATAAATAATCAAATTATAAAAAATAATTAAATCTAAAATTATTAGATAGATAGTATTTTTTATTGTATATTTATTAAGTAAATGGGTTGAGTTTGATGGAATTTATTTTGAAATTCATTAAACTCATTACACAATTCAATTCTAATTAAGTGTAATAAATAAAACTCAACACAACTCATAAAAGTGTAATTACTAAAAGATACAAAATATTCACTTGACAATTCAAAATAACAATATTTTAATTATATTTATTTTATTTTTAATTTTTAATTTTAATATATGTTCTTATATTATTAAAGTTGATGGTAAGTGAGTTTTTTTTTAGGGTTCTGAAAGTTTTTTTTCTGCTTTCCCAAACATGTTATTAAGGATAGGCAAGGTAATTTTACTAAATAAATAAAATAGATTAAAAAGAAGACAAACATTAACTAAACTTTTATATGGAGTAACTAAACTAATTTCAGATATTGAATTTAGAAATTGAGTTAAAATTTAAATTTTATAAATCCTAACTACCCTCTCCTTTTCTCCCCTAGGCCCTAGCTTCATGTTTGTACTTCAGCACCTGCCACGCTATGAAAAGACAAGACTAAATACATCATTATCTTTTTTAACGTTCATTTCTAATTTTTTCTTTTCCTTATTTCACTTTTGTGGCTTTAGGATCTCATCTATAAGAATAAATGCATTGCCACTACCATGCTTTTTAAAGTAATATATTTTAATCTTATTCATTTATAGTCTTCAAAAAAACAGTAAAATTTAGTAATAAAAGAAGTAAAACAATGAAATTCAGATAAATGTTATAAATCATGTTTTCCAAAATAAAAATAAAAAGTATTATGTAAATGATACAGAATTCATTTTAATAAATACTACATAAATAACTTGGTCAAATTTAACCATGTAATTATTAGTTACAAAGATCAATGGTGGTCTCGCCAAACTCTATCATAAATCAAATTCTCATCTGAGAAAAGTCCTTTTTCTTTTATACTTTTTATGTTTTATTTACATAAACTGGATCATCTCATATTTGATATGCAGTTATTGCAATTTTGATTAGCTTGATTTTTTTTTTAAATAAGTTGACCTATTTTATTGTTTCTTGAAAGAATTTTTCAAAAATCATTTATAAGTGGTTGCATTTCAAGCAATTTTGTTTTTCCAAAAATTGAAAAAAAAAATCTGAAAAAAATGAATTGAGAGAATGATTCGTGATTCATGTAGCACCACTGTTTTAGAAAGAAAGATTAAAATAAGAAGGAGAGAAAAAGGTAGAAGGAGATAGAAAAAGAATGAGTAATTTACCTTGAGGCCATCAACTGAGAGAAGACCACTGAGGATGCATTCCTTGAGACCTGTGCCCAGCACAATTACATCGTACTCTTCATCCATCGTAGGTTGATTGATTGATTGAGTTTCGGAGAAATTGAAAAGAAAAGTGAAATGCAGACAGAACAAGAACAGGGAAAGAAAACGAGGTTTTGAATTTGGTTAGGAAGGAGATGAGAGAGAGGAACAAGGGATTTGCATATTAAGTGTTCAGGTTTTTGTGTGTGTGAAAGAGATTTGAAGCAGAACACGTCTTTAGCACAAGTAACGAGACTAACGCTCCCCAAAATAACTCTTCTCATAATGCATACACGTGTTTTCTGTTATGAAACCATTTTAGTTTCTATTATAGGTCAACTTTCAGTTCAGATGCTGAGGGACAATATTCTCGTATAATGCAAACTCCAATACATTAATTTACTGCATATTTCATTTGGCTTATGTTAGGAAATGCTTGCTTAAAATTATTTTTCGTCAATCAAAATTATTTTTTATCGTTGTAATTTTTTAACATTTTTATACATTCATGCAAGACAACACGTTAATTCTAATGTTAAGCAATTTTCAATATACTTAAAAGATGTAGCATGGTTTGTGGGTGGTATTGAGTAAAATTGATAAAAGAATTTTTTGAGGAGTCATCCAAAGGTAATTTTATGTATAAGATTTGAAGACAAAAGGAAGTGTTTTATATAAAATAGAATATTGAGATTTTTTTTTGAACTATTTTTTTTAAGAAATGAGCCAAAAGGCATAAGAAGTGTCTAATTTTTTGTCTTTTTATAAAAGATAACAAAAAATTGATTATTTATATTAATGTGTTGTATATTAAATATAAATAGACAATCATTTTCACCTTTCCTTACTTCTTTAAACAATAAAAAACAATATATATATATATATATATATATGTTTTTTCTATTATTACATTAATTATCCCCTCTTATCACTATTGCATTTATCTATGTTACATATTTGGGAAGCAATTCATAAAAGTTCTCGAAAGTTGCTTGTGAAAGTTATGTTACACAAGAGTGATTGAAAAGTCACTTGGACATGGTTTTTTTTGGTGGTTCCGTAGAAAATTCCAAAAACAATCGTCTAAATCTTAGATAAGTTAGAAAACACAGTAAGTGTGCCCAAATCACATTACTCGATTTTTAGACTTGAAAATTTATAAATAAGAATTTTTTTTAACCATTTTATTTGTTTCTAGAGAAAAAAGTACATTTGTACCAAAGATTCATGTTAATGCAATTGTTTTTATTATCAAACACTTTTTCTTTTACTGTTCTCCTATTGTTCTTAACATGTCATAAGTGAATAGTGGTTAGAGAAAAACAATTAGGGCATAGTGAAAGTTATTTTTTTTTTAAAAGCACTAAATGTTATATTGTAACCATGTAAATAAGACTTAATAGGCACATTAGAACTACAACGTAAGATTATATATTTGTAATACAAATACTCTTTGTAACATAGCTCAAAGCATGTGTGTTTTTTCAACTTTCTTTCATCTTTTGTCTTCATTTTCACGTTATCATTTTTTCTCTAGATTGCTTTCTTTTAGGTTAACATTTTATTGTCTTTGATATTAATAATATGAACTATATCTCTACTTATTTATTAACAAATCAATTTATAATATTAATAATAAAACAAGTGTGATATGTATTGATTATGAGATATATATACTACACTAGATATTGTACATTGTAATGTAATATTTCTTTGAATACTATGATTAACAATATTATTAAAATGATTTGGACAATCTTATGTTTTATCAATAAACTAAACTAATATTACAATAATCACAAAAAAATTAGTCTAACTCAATGATTAACAATTAAAAGTTTCGTCTAACATCTTTCGTTTAACAAATTCAAGAGTTTAGAACTAAATCTTCGTCCGGTGAAGTCGAGGAACATATGAACATGGAGTCTTCATCTAATAAACACTGAAGAACGAATAAATAATGTTTGATTATTCTCTTTTTACTAGAAAAATTAAAAATTCTCTCACTGTTTTACTTGTTTATGTAGACGATATTATTCTTGCAAGAGATTCATTACAAGAAATTGAAAGAATTAAATATTTCCTAAATGATTCTTTTAAGATATAAGATCTTGGTGAACTAAAATACTTCTTGGGTCTTGAAGTCGTCAGATCTAAGAAAGGAATTCATTTATGTCAAAGGAAATATGCTCTTGACATTTTGGAAGAAACTGGAATGCTAGGAAGTAAACCTTGTTTTACTCCTCTTATGTCTAACACCAAATTTTTATTTGAAACTGTAGATAAAATTCAAAATCCCAATCCCTATAGAAGACTCATTAGCAAACTCCTATATCTCACCAACACTAGACTTTATATAACCTTTGTTGTCCAACTCCTTAGCCAATTTGTTCAAGAACCATCAGTTCGTCATCAACCAGTTGTGCAACATATTCTACACTACATCAAAGCTAATCATGCGCATGGACTATTTTTTAACAATAAATATGAAGTTCACATTAAGACTGTCAGTTACTCAGATTGGACATTTTGTCCTAACACAAGATATTCTACCACTGACTATTGCATTTTCCTAGCTACTCTCTTATTTCCTGGAAAACAACACAACAACTACTGCTTGTGAACTACAATGAATCAACTATATACTTCGTGACCTTCATGTTACTCTCTATTTTGATAATCAATCGACTCACCACATAGCTCATAATCCTAGCTTCCATGAAAGAACGGAACACATTGACATTGACGGTCATTTGATTCGCGAGAAAATATAGATTACACACACAACAAGCTTGGAGTATTAGAATAAAATGATATTATTATTTTATTTGGAGTTTGAACTCAAGACCAACTACAAAGTATCAACCTAGCCACTAGGACAAATTATCATTTCTTGAAATATAGCAATTGTAATTTTATTTTATTTACTTACAAACGAGTCAAGACCTATAACTAAATTTGTATTTATACACTTTTGAAAATCAGAATGAGGGATGAATATTTTGGCAATTTTAAGAGAGAATATTTCTCTGCTAGGGTTTTTCCCTGCATCTTGCGATCTTATCAAGAATCCACCAATTCTTGTGGCGATCATCCTTAGGCTTATCAAACTTTGTTTGTGGCGCCTTCCTCAATCTAGGTTTTTCGTAGTTACTATATTTAGTTGATTACGTTTCGTAACCCTAAATTCCTATTTTCGTTGTCAGTTCTATTTGGATTCATATCAAGCTAGGTATGATCAATATACATCATCCAACTTGAGAGGAGGATATTGAGAAAGTAATGTACGTACACATATACAGTTATATATACAGTTTGTTATTTTAATTTTAAGTTTTTGTATAACGCTATAAAAAAGGAAACAAATCTTTGTAAGTGTGATATACACTAATAACAGAAATAAAAACAAAATTTCTTTTTAACTTTGTTGGTTGCTATTCCTTCTTCTTCTCCAATTGTTGTAAGTTACATTACAGGGAGCAATGAGGTTTCCTTTCTTCTTCTTCTTTTCGAAACACACACATTGAAAGCTCAAACCTTTGTTTAAATTTTTCTTATGCACATGCTTTTACCCTTTTGTCCTTATGTCATTTTACTACTTTTCCCTTAAATATTTTCTATCTTTTCTCTATAACCTCTGTTAACCATCTCTCTGGGAGTGTGATTGTATTCCAATTTGCTTCTTCATGTGGGTTCACTAACTGTTTGCCAGCTCCATGCATCGTAGCATTTCCCGACAACCTTCCAAAATGCTCGCACTGAAATGTTGTTTAGACTATGGCTTGCTTGTTGACTAAAACATTACAGCTGCTGTGGGATTCTTCTTTTATATTCCTGCACACAGAACCTAAGTCTGGCTCAGTAGACATAAACATATGTAGAAAAAAGATGTTTGTGTAACACATATATAGGATTGTGGATCAAAACAAATCCTAGTTTCTTTCCATAAGACAACGTTTTAATTAATATAAACCTAATAGTATTATATATTCATAGTATAAATATTTTTTTTTAAACTTTTGTAATAAGTTTTCATTCATTTGTTATTCAAGTCTTATGTTCTGTAAAAAAAATTCTCTAAGTTCTTGTAAAAAAATACTTTTATATTTGAATTGTTAACTTAAAATAACATATTTTTGGCAATATATATTAATCAATTTTTATTGTGACATCTTTTCTATTTTTGATTTCTTTATGTCTTTTCCATCTTTTATATCATTCAGTTGAATTTGTAAAAAACAATCCATTCATCCTAATATATGATTGGGTGTGAATTGCCACTATACACCCACTCTTGTTTTAAATTGATTTCTTGCTAAGTTTATTATTGGTTACTTTTTTTTAATTTTCTAATTCTCTTCAAGATAAAATTTAATTATAATTGACCAACTCATTTACATCATTTTTCTAATAAGAATCTAGTAGAGAGAAAATGCATATAAATTGTTATGAAGTTCTCATCTGCTATATTTCATGATGGCCTGTATAAGAAAATGATAAAAAAAATGGTAAGAAGAAGAGATGTTTCTTATTCTCTTATGTGTATATTACATCACTTCATGTATAGGAAACATATAGGGAGTTTCTCCCCCCAAATTACAATCTAATTAGGTAGGATACTAATAATGAGATTCTATAATTATTAAATTAATTGCATATAATTGGGTACAATATCGTCAAATATTGCATACAATAATTGCATATAATTT
>Ga0123342_1003580_pt1 | contig 24786 bp, 13 predicted proteins | sample Turbeawhitnodule_FD_89960 | JGI IMG/M metagenome (GOLD analysis project Ga0123342, IMG submission 89960) | Root nodule microbial communities of legume samples collected from Mexico - Turtle bean Mexico white nodule | ecosystem: Host-associated > Plants > Roots > Nodule | place: Mexico: Nepantla... | reverse complement strand
GTATCAAATTAATTTTTAACATTACATAACTTACTACCCAATATATAAACAATAAAATTAAAAAAAAATTAAAAAATTATGACGTGGCAGAAGTCGTGCCAAGTTGACACGACTTCAGTATGACAGGGCAGAAGTCGTGCCAAGTTGGCACGACTTTAGTATGACATGGCAGAAGTCGTGCCTAATTGAAACGACTTCTGCATATAAAGTCGTGCCGAATTGGCACGACTTGCCTAAATTTATAATTTTTTTTAAATGAACTCCATTTTAGTAAAAACCCAAAAAAATAACCCCATCATGGTAAAAAAACCTTTAAAAATCCACCACTTTGACACTAATTCTATTAATTTGTTATTACATATCAAAACTTAAGATTAAAACAAGTGTAATAAACCTGATGGTAAAATATTAAATTTTTAATTTACCACTAATACTATTTTTTAAAAAGAATAAAATATTATTCTTTAAAAAAATACCAAATAATAACTAATGCTATGTTCCTTACTAAGAAAAAAATAATAATATTTAAGATTTTCCTTTTATAATACATTATGAGGAAAACAGTTTTTAATTGCTAAAAATTACTTGTCGGAAAATCTAACTGTGAGATTTTAAAAAATGCCTCCCCTTTAACACTTGCTAATATTAGAGAAAGTTCAGTATATTTGTAATCCTTATAAATATATTTAGTTTTTGTTTTAGCACTCACCAAAATTATTTTATTGGGTTTAGTTTTCAAAACATTTTTATTTTATATGGCTCTACTGATCAGTTAATGATGACCAAATGTATCTAACTTTGTTATATCAATAATTATTTTAAATTAATATGTCATTACATATTTAAATACATACTATGAGGGTTAAAATTAATAGATTTAAAAGATTAAAACCAAATTTAATTATATTTAAATGCATTAAAAACCTATTTCACCTATAAATAATCATGTAAAATTATATGTTTTATTTAATTTATATTTTTTGCCAGTTAAAGAAAGAAACAAAATAATTCAAATGAGAAAAATAAAAGTTGAGTTATAATTTTTTTAGTTCACAAGTATGATATCATTAGTGAATTTTATTTTTTATATAGAAAATTATGCGCAATTAATTGATCAATTTTGAAAGTGTATGTTATGTATATTGAAATGATAAAAATGTTCTTAAATAAATAGGAGATGTGGATAAAAATATTTCTAAACTACTTATTCAAACAGCATTTCTAGATTTTTTTTTTTCCATAACTTAGTTTTTGCATTCTGAATTTATTTATTTTTAAATAAAATTTGATTTTTAATTCTATTTTAAAATTTTATTTTCAGAACACAGTAATTTATTCCATAAGTCTCCAAAACTATTTTTTGAATTTTGGACATTTTTGCTTGTATCATTAACCAGTGAGTTAATTTTTTTTAACATAATTATTTTGGTTCCAGTACTTATCATTTTGTTTTAATTCTTACACGTATTAATTTTAATATCTTTTAATTCATGCATATAATATTTGAATTCATTTTATGTCTAAATTTGTTGACTCAACGTGTCAATTCAAACAATTTGCAAAACAGGTAATTATATCTAAAATAATTTATGTCCAAATTATTTTATATAAAATAATATATATATATATATATATACATATATTTTATTTTATTTTTTAAAAATAACAAAGAAATAAAACTGAATTGGTGCATCTAAGGAGAAAAAGAGTGTTATGTTGAACTAAGAAAGACGAGGTGTGGTGGGTAGCTAGCGTTCCTCCGAGAGCGGTTTTTGTGTAAAACCCTAGACGGAAACGACGACGTAAATGGAGGTGGAGTCCGTGGAGCCACAGTCCCTGAAGAAGCTAAGCTTCAAGTCTCTGAAGCGCGCTCTCGATCTCTTCTCTCCCATTCACGCTCATCTTGCTCCTCCCGATGCTGACAGGTTTCGCTTCTTTGCCTTCTCGCTCTTTCCGTAATCTCTCACACTCGTCACTGATTAATGCTTTGAATTTTTTATTGCAGCAAAAGAATTCGCATTAGCCATAAGGTTAGTTAGTTAGTTTGTTACTTAATCTGAATCTTTAATTGCGAGTTGAGTTTGATTTCGTTGAGTTTTCTCCTTAAACCCTAGGGTACGAAGATGGATGTGGATTGGGTTATTGTGAGTGTTTTTGGACTTTTGATTGTTTGGATTGTGAACTGTGGTAGTTGTTTTGTTGTGTTGTTTGGAATGAAAATTAGGTTAGCTTGGAGTATGCTGGAATCAAAAGCACTGCCAATGAGCCTGCTCATCAAGGAAATTCTGCTGCACAGGATCGCGCTCAACAAGCAGGGCCTTCTAATGTTCTTGCTCTTCCAGGTGCCTTACTTGTCTAAGGATATGTGGATTGGCTATTTAGTTGTAGGATAGTTTTTGAATTGATTTTAGGGTTTTTGTAGTTTCTCAGCCAATTTTATGTTGTTTGTGATTAAGTTATAGTTTGGCATAGCCAATGTCTGTATTACATTGCTGTGATTGTAATGTTGCTGTGCTGTGTTGTGTGTTAGAGTTTTTACATTGCTGTCTATATATTTTTTTTTCTGGTATTTTAGTACTTTAGTATATATTTTGGCTTTTGAGGGTGAAATATGTAGAGACATGCTCACCCAAGTCCCAGAAGTTAGGAAAAATCCTTTCCCCATAAGAAGATTTGTTAAGAACAAGGTTGCAGATTTGAAATTGATGTCCTTGTTGTAATCAATGTTAAAAAATGTTTATGAAAACAGAAAATGTATAGCTATATATTTAAAGAATGCAAACTCCTGTTGTGGGTGTCTTTACATAACTCTTGACTCTTGAACTGATGTTTTTCTTACACCCCCCTCACCCTCTTTGTTATATGAACTTATGATGTACACAATTTTTACATTTGGGAAGAGGTTGGTATGTCTTCTTGTATATTATGTTTCTTCCAACTCTGCCTTGCCCCAAAATATAATCCCCATCTCTTGAAAATTTAATTTAGTGTCTTATCTCTAGTGTTTTCAACATTTTTCCATGTAATTATTCCTCAATAATTTTAAGAGAACCTTGTTGTTACTGGTCAACATGTTGATACTGTTTCTTATTATTTAACAGGTCCCACAGATTCCAAAAATTTTCAGAAAGGAGGATCGCAAAATGCCTTGGTTGTTGGTCCAGCTATGCCATCCACAACATCGTAAGAATACTTTCCTCCATTTTTTCATGAATTTTTTTGCATCTAGACCTGAGGAGCATTTTTTTATTCATAAATAGTCTGTTTGGCTCATGCTTATCATATTTTTTCTTCATAGTTCTTCAATTATTTGAGAATTTATTTCTGACGTATTAGTCTATATAGCAGCAAAGATCTGAATCATATATTCTGCTTGCTAAAGTTTAATAATGAATCATGAATATCCTAAAATATTCTTTGAAGAACCTATTCAGTTTTCAATATAACAAGAAATTGTTTACTTTGGGAAAAATGACGAAGTTTGCTGATGAGTGACTTTTTATTTTCGAAAGAAAAATAATTGGGATTCCATATGTTGAGAAATGTACTGTTCCATTTGTCTTTTCTTTCATTTTGATTTTTGCTTACATTCAGAGATTTTAATATGATTTCTTGAAGTCACATAAATTGTAATTTTGTGCCATGTAGAAAGGATAGCAATAACTTATAAAATTGAAGCATGAATTGTCTCACACAACATGCTAAGTTTTTTAATTGTTGTCATTGAAGACTTTTGGTTTTTATATTTTTGTTCTTCCTTTCCTTTACAGGAATGATACTGGCTTGCAGAGCAAAAGTACAGCAGTCATTTCTGCCTCCGGTTCTTCTGAGAGGTTCATGCTTTCTCTTGATGCTTTTTATAGTTTAAAGAGATCCCAAGATAGTTAATTTGTTACTTGTAGCTGTCATTGTTACGTTATATTTTTCTAAGAGACTTATGCTCATTTTGTTCGTTTTGTCCACTATCTTGTGTATTTTCGCTATCGATATGTTTATGTTTTTCCTGCCAATGTAGGACTTTATGTATGTCTTTAGGATTGACATTCGAACGGACATTTTGACTAAACTGCTATGAGTTCTACTTTACAGGAACTTATCAACATCTGCTTTGATGGAAAGAATGCCAAGTAAATGGCCACGTCCTATATGGCATGCACCATGGAAGAACTACAGGGTACAAACCTCAACCCTTGTTTTGGTTATACTTAATATTTAATTATGTATAAGTGACATTGGTATTATTTATTTTCATTTTTCATCCTCAGATTGTGTGAACCATGACAAATTTAATCGGGCATGTATGGTGCATTAGCTTGTAGTTTAGCTGAGGAAGACCTCAGCTTAGTTCCATCATACTGCTGCCACCATTTTCTTACAACTTGGTGCAAGGTTACCTTGGATGTACATGCTCAGATAAAATAGAGCAATACGTAGAAAACCATGTTTTATCATTTATATAAATGATCTGTTGGACAACTCCAAAATTGGGGGAATCTTAGAGCTTATTTGCGTTTTTTATTTCATTTTTTTTAGTGAAAACAGAATACATCTATGAAGATTTGCTCACTAGAATTAGTTGAATTTAAAACAAAAGATATTTCTTAAAGTTCATAGTTATTTAGTTGAATTTGCAAAGTCTATTTTTCTTACCACCCTATTATGATTGTGATTACTTCAACACCTGTAATAAGAGATATATCAATTATTTCAAGCGTATTCTTTATTTACAAACTTGAAGGTCAACAACTCTATTGACTGTGGTTTGTGATGATAGAGAAGTCTGAAGATGAAAGACCAACAAACATAATCCTAGCTCAGTTTGCTTGGGTTGGGTTGTGCCATACAACCCATTTTTCTCTTAAAGAAGAATAATTATTTAATTCTTGCAGTGTTGGAGGCCATTTTGTGGTGTATCTGGATATAGTTCTTTTGCTGTAGGAATGCAATTTTTCAAGCATTTGTGGTTCCATTCAGCTTAGCAAATTTCAATTTTAAAAATAATTGGTGTCTATGTTATTGTCTTGATTCTGTTAGTCTTTCGCTCTAATTAGGTCTGACTTACATAATTTAAATAGTAATGCTTTTGATATAGTTTGAGTTGAAATGATTTGAACCTTGATATGTTTCGTGTAGGTCATCAGCGGTCACTTGGGATGGGTGAGATCTGTTGCACTTGATCCCAGTAACACATGGTTTTGTACTGGTTCAGCAGATCGAACTATCAAGGTATTTGATCACAAAATGCATGCTATAGTAGCTTGTTATGAGAAGGCGTGATTGTAAGAATGAGAACTTAGTGGGTCATGTTGAATTGTTAATTCCGTTGGTTACTTTTGTTTATATTTAAATCTCAACTGCCCCTCCTTTTTATAAATGTTTCCAGTTTCAAATTTACATCTGCTGCATATCTTTTTTGGTTATTAGAGCATATTCAATGCCTTCACAAAATTACTTTGACCTTATGAGGTTGCTCTTTTCCTTCAGTTAGGTCTTGTGTTAATTATTCATTTATTAAAAAGTATTTGGTGTGTTGTTACCCTGAACTTGCTACCAATTGAAGCTAAAAAATCTTATGCACTTTTCAAAACTTTAGATGGTTTTTTGCTAAGTTGTTCTTTTGGGCAGATATGGGACTTGGCAAGTGGAGTGTTAAAGCTCACATTAACAGGCCACATTGAACAAGTTAGAGGTAAGATACAAAAGTCTTATTTGTGGTGGCAGCAATTATGATAAGGTAACAATAACAATGTCTTCTTTAACAGGGCTTGCTGTTAGCAACAGGCATACATACATGTTCTCTGCCGGTGATGATAAACAAGTTAAATGCTGGGATCTTGAACAGAATAAGGTCAAATTTTCATTTCAGTATTAGTTTTTCTGGGGCTGAATATTTCAGCCATTGCTGGAACTCCATCAAATAACAGGATACTAAAATACATGATTTTGTCTTTAGGTTATTAGGTCTTATCATGGTCATTTGAGTGGTGTTTATTGCTTGGCACTTCATCCCACTATTGATGTTTTGCTAACTGGAGGACGTGATTCTGTCTGCCGGGTATGGATTTTATTGACAGTTACATTATAGAATATTTGTCAAAGGTGTTATTGAGCAATAGAAAAATCATATTTATGCTTTGCTAATTCTAAATTTCCAGGTTTGGGATATACGTAGTAAAATGCAGATTCATGCTCTTTCAGGTCATGATAACACTGTTTGCTCTGTGTTTACACGGCCGACGGTATGCAGATTCTACTGTGTTCTATATCATTTATTTTATATTTAGTTGTGCCACAATGTTGCATATTCTATATACATGCTATCAAGTTTTGTACTCCGACATACTAATATCTGTAAGACTGGTATGCAGATTATCAGATTTGTATAGTCCTTGGTTCCTTGATATGATAAATGTGAAAGCAGACTGTCATTAAGATTGATGTCTTCATTTTTCTATGTTTTAATCTTGTTTTACTTGCTCTTCAGAGGCCTTATTCTGCTCTTATTTCTTTTACAGGATCCCCAAGTTGTTACGGGTTCACACGACACTACCATCAAGATGTGGGACCTAAGATATGGTAATTTATGAATTTATTTTCCAAGTTCTTGCTTATCTGTGTAGTGATTATGTGCTCAATCTGACATGTGATGCATTCATCCAGGAAAAACAATGTTAACTCTCACAAACCATAAAAAATCTGTTCGAGCAATGGCCCAACATCCCAAAGAGTATGTGGTTAATATCAGTTGATTATTACTTAAAGAATGATAAAATATGTATGGCTATTTAAATTTGTTATTGTATTATCTTCTCACTGTCTTTTGTTTTTTGTTGGCTGCAGGCAATCTTTTGCATCTGCTTCAGCTGACAATATTAAAAAGTTCAGCCTTCCAAAGGGAGAATTTTTTCACAATATGCTGTGAGTTCATAAACTTATTTTTACCAAATTTATGTTATTAGAAATCATTAATGAATGCTTGGGTAGGTTGGGGGACAAAACGCAAAAGCAGGAAGATTTTGTTTATATCAGTTGTCTAAATATTCAAGTTCAATTATACTTCTTGATAGATTTAGTTGGAAATATATTGCTGAAATAATTGATGTCTTCTCGTTAATCTGCTTTATCTGCAGCTCTCAACAGAAAACTATCATCAATGCAATGGCTGTCAATGAGGAGGGTGTGATGGTTACTGGAGGTATTCGGAAATAAGTTTAATAGAATAAATTCAACTAATCCTTGTCCCAATTTTTCATGGTCATGATATAGGGAGTAATGCTCCGTAATCTTGACTTATTGCATCATACTGAAGAATTTGATATGGATATTCTGTGTCCCTTGCATTAATCTTTATGCCCTTTGTTCTCCTGGTTGAAGGTGACAATGGCAGTATGTGGTTCTGGGATTGGAAGAGTGGTCACAATTTCCAGCAAGCCCAAACCATTGTGCAGCCTGGTATGCATCTATGGCTGCTCTTGGATGTTTAGTTTGATGCTAAGTAGTTCTATCATACCCACGAGATTGACAAGTCTAATACTATATTTCTTTCCTTTCCCTGACAGGATCACTCGACAGTGAAGCTGGTATTTATGCTTGTACCTATGATATGACTGGTTCAAGGCTTATAACATGCGAAGCTGACAAGACGATAAAAATGTGGAAAGAAGATGAGAGTGCCACCCCAGAAACCCACCCCCTTAACTTCAGGCCTCCTAAAGACATCCGTCGATTCTAGACATTCTCCTGGTATCACATCTCAGGCTATTCATTCTGCCAATACACAGATTGGAGGTCCTGGTGTAAATGCACTTGTTGGGGTGATTCTGAGTTCTATATAAACAGCCTTTTGTTGTCAATTTTGTATCATTGGATTGCTTGTATGACCATTCCTACATAGATCCATGTGTATCTTAATAGCTTTGCAATTTTGTTGAATAGACTCTTTGTAGAATTGAATTGAGTCACGTATTTTAGTTTTGGAGAAGTTAAACGAGAGCTTTAGATGAAGTTAAAAGTAGTATATAAATCGATTTGAACTCTGATTTTTTTTAATTTATTATTTATTTTGATACATATTTGCTGAAAAACTTAACCAAATTGGGCATTGATGATGTCCAAATATGGGCTTGATTTGTACGAATCTCTAGCTTTTTACTTTGCGAGTTTGGGATGACCATATCGTGTCTGATTAATCCCATTATACCCGTCACCATTGATCTAGAGAAATATATGCATTACTTTTAAATATAGGGTTTATGCTTTAATTTAATCTAGAAAGAGTAAGGGGAAAGTATTGCAACTTAACTTTGTCACCTACTCTACACATGAGGAAGTTGAAGCATTATGAGCACTATACTAATTTGGTGTACAACGATCTGTATTTTCAGTTTGTTCTCATAATATCCACAGGGTACAAGTGAATTGTATCCCTCCATGCAGTGGCGGTGTTTGGCTTCATGTCACATACACATTTCCACACTGCACTGTTACACTTGAATCCACTTCCAAAGGCAATTTGCCACACCCTATCCCCACATTTCATCCTCCCTTTTGCTTCTATGTAGCTAAGCTCATACCAAATTGAAGATGATGAAATATTCCCAAACCTGTAGAGAGTCATGGTTGATGGCTCGACGTCCTGTTTCCTTAGCCTTAAGTTTCTTTCAACTGCTTGAATGATGGCTCTTCCCCCTGAATGTATACAGAAATGCTCAAAAGCAAGGTTGAAATTTGGAGTATAGATGCTTATCCTTCTTGTACTCCACATTTTGCGACAAATAATAGAAAATAAATACAAGAATTGCTCCCTCAGAGGTAGAACCAATGGTCCTAGTGAAGCTATATTTTTCTTCAGTGCATCTCCAGACACATTGACAATGCTCTTTGATATGGATACGCCTTCTTTGTCCTCTGGATCCCCTTGTTGGTAAACACAGCCATGGGATTCATCATCCTGTGCAGTGATTGTTCTAACAATATGCTGTAGTTTATACTTTGCCTTGTGCTTATCTTGGACCCTACTAGACATCAATATAGCTGCCCCACCCATTCTGAATAGACAATTGGATAGCAGCATAGAAGGGACTTTACCTGTGTACCAATTCAGACTCAGAGTCTCTGTGCTTACTATTAAAGCTAGTGAGTTCCTATGAACTCTCAACAAGTCTTTAGCTAGACTCATTGAAATAATTCCAGCACTGCATCCCATACCAGATAGGTTGAAACTCATGATGTTGCTCCTCATTCTGAACTTGTTAACCACCATGGCACTAAGAGATGGGGTGGGGCAGAAGACACTACTATTAGTGATGAGTATGTCAATGGTTTTAGGGTTTATCTTGTTTTTCTCAAACAGGTTTTTGATCACTGAACACATGATTGTCTCAGCCTCCTCAAGGGCAAAGGACAGAGCCTTGATTTTGGGTATCTGTGCAAGAGATGGAGAAATGGATGTTAGCTCACTGAATCCTGATTTGGCCATGATCTTGCATTGGAAAGCAACAGCCTCTGGATCCATGCCATCATAAAGTTGATTCTCTTCAAACATGGCCAGTGGTAGCCTATAAGAACTGGGTGGACAGTAGCAGCTGAAGTCTATCAAATATATTGGTGCTTTTCTTCTGCATGCAGCATAGAGGGTTGCTAGACATGCAACCAAAAGCACTGCAAAACAATGACAAGGTGAGATAATAAGCTCAGTGATAGTGTTGATATGTTGTGCAAATATTTCCAATGAGCAACACAAACTGTGAGGTTCCATCTTTTTAGAACTTAGAAGTTTGAAATTAATTTGTTTTGGCTTGTGGTGATTATATGGAGTTATGAGATGTTATCATAACAGATGGTTTGGCATGAAAAGAGAGAGTCCAGTGGAAGAGGAAAATGTGGACAGAGCTTAGCATGCCATTCTTTTAGTGCTTTCCTAAATAATGGCGTTGTGTCCGGTAAAATCATGTCATGCAAGGAGTTTTCCATTTTTTTTCCCTAAATGGTTTTTCTTTCTCAAGGTAAAAATAAAAGGAAATTCCTTTTATCTATTCTTCAATTCAAATTTCACTTATTTTTTTCTTTTCCCTAACTTCCTTTACCTTTGAGCCAAACAAAGTTGTGTGGAATTGATGGAAGCAACAAAAAAAATATTTTGTCGTCAACTTTTTATTAACACTACAATAAAATCATTAAATAGAAATAAATTTTAAATACTAAAATAATTAATTACTATTAAATAAATTAAAAATCATTTTATAAACTAAAAAAAAATTATTCGTATCTAAACTAGTTTATATTATTAATAAAAATTTATAAAATAATTTATAAATTGGTATTTAACCATTCATTATCAAAATTTTAACTACTTACTACTTTATATTCTAAATTAGTCTCTATTAATCTTTTAGAGATTAATTTAGAATATAAAATATTAGTAGTTAAAACTTAGGTGACTAATTTATATATTAATTTAAAAATTATTTTATAATTTTTTATTAATAATAGAAATCACTTTAAATATAAATAGTTTAATTAATATAGTGCATAATATTTTTTTGTCTCTAAATTAATTTTATTTAATTTTTTTTTTTGTAAAAAATATTTTTCAATATTTAAATACGAGAGAGACTAATCAACATAGTACCTTTTCTTTCTAAAATCAATATACCATAAGTCAATAAGTTACCTAGCTACATGCCTTCTCACCATCCAAATTTTTTTTACCTAAATTTATAATAACTATACATGTGATCTACACAATCCTTAAATGTTAGTCTTTGTAAATTATCAGAACACACTAATCAATTACCAAAAAACAATTAAACTTTCATTATACACTTCAAACTTTGCCAATAATCTATGATTTACTCATCCAAAAATGAGTGTGAATTTTTTTTAATCAGCAAATCCTTCACCATAATAAAATATTTGAGAGAAATGCTAACAACACTATCTTTCGAACACATGTTGCATGGTTTCATAGTTTTCAATATTTTTAATACTCTCGATACTTTAATACTTCATTTATTTCACAAGGTTGGGATGCATTACAAGGAAAATAAAAATTCAAGATTTTTTTATACAAAGAACAAAATAACATTTTTTTTATTCTTAATACGAATATTTATGTCATTTTATACACTTTTTCTTTTCTTTTCACTTGTATACAACTAAATTAAAAGAAAGATTTTTTTTTACCTTTCTGTTATTTTTTTTTTCTTCTATCAAACAACCTAAAATATAATTTCAATTTCTATTCCTTTCTTTCTTGTATAAACCTAGCATACCCTGCAACTGTTAAACGTATTGGTACTGTCTAAAAGATAATACTCACATGAGTCAAAATCAAGAGGGCTGAATAAGATAGGAGTCACAAGAAGTGGTAAAACTAACAGTGAGAGGTTGGTAATGCCACCCATTCAGCATGTTAAAGAAATGAATTTCATGTTACCTGCAAGAACATGACGTCTGAAAATCTCATTCATTCTCTCATGTTATTTTCATGGATACTTCTACCTCCTTATTGCAACCATTACCTAGGGAGGAGTGCAGGTCTTGCAGATTCTGAAATTACAGCATTTTAAATACAAATTAACTCTAGAAAAAATATTGTCCTCTCCTAGTATATGATCCAGGAGAACTAACAATAATCATTGAACTTAGAATGTGGTGTATATTATCATTACACCACCAGTAAGAACTTCAAGTATGATTAAGAGCCCACCTGCCCTAGGCATTTGACTGAGTTATTACTGACTTAAAAGTCAGTTTACCACAATAGCTTTCATTTGGTATCCTGGCTCACTTTGCCCATCATATTTACTGAGTAGCAACTTAGAACCACTGTGAGGCAAAAACAATGTCCAAAATGGTTGTTACTTTATCTTGTTCAAAGTTAACAGGTATGCTAAAGATGTAAGTGGATACTATTATAGTGTTTGTATCTTGTGGAGAGATATGCTATTACTTTGGTGCATAAGGGACTTGGTGTTCATCCCTTCTCACACATCTTAGAGACTTTCTTCTAAATCAGTATGTGCATAAGAGAGTCACTCAACCATGCAACCAAGAACTAACTCTCTACCAGTAGTCTCTGCAAGAACACACACCACCTTCGAATTGGTGAAAACGAATTCGATCCCTCACAATGATCTCTCTGTTTAGTATTTTTGATACAGTTTTAATCCAATTGTGACAGTCAAGACAGATACGCAGGTTTTTAGAAATCCTGATTTTGGTTCCAGGGCTACTTTTCAGGACCCCATAGGCCAAGGCTAACTTTTCACTGTGAAATGTTAAATTTTCCTCCTTTTCCTCTTCGGACACGTCCATCAAAACCAGATCTGTCAATGGTGTGAATCCCTCCAACTTAGCTCTTTGGATCAAACCTTCCAGCACTCGGTATATTGATTTCATTTCTGCATGTGAATGATCAGCTGCATTGAATGTGTGAATGCTGTCCCCCAATTCAATCCAACTTTTACCACGGTTTTTCTGAATCCCTCCCATTTTCATCCTCTGTCTCACCCTCTCAGCACTATCCCAGTTCTTTAAAGAGCAATACATATTTGACAACAGCACGAAGTCTCCACTCTCTAGGCGAGAGACATTTGCAATCGCAACTTCGCCAAGTTCTTTCTTTCTGTATATTCTACAAGCACTCAAAAGTGCTCTCCATATAACAACATCAGGCTCCATAGGCATCGCCTTAATCAGAGCATAGGCCTCTTCCATTAGCCCTGCTCGTCCCAATAGATCAACCATGGCTCCATAATGCTCCAGCTCTGGCTGAATCACGAAACGGTTCTGCATCATATCAAAATACTTGCGGCCTTCTTCAACCAATCCACAATGGCTACAAGCAGTCAGAATCCCAATAAAAGTAACAGAATCTGGCAAAACACCCTCTATCTCCATCCTTGAAAAAAGGAGAGTCACATCCATTACAAGCCCGTGAATTGCCAACCCATTAATCATAGCATTCCAAATCGACACATGATCACGCACAACCTCCTCAAAAACCTGTCTTGAAACATCAATCCTACCACACTTAGCATACATGTCAATCAAAGCAGCACTCAATATATAATTCAGCTCAACCCTCTCCTCAGCCATCAAACCATGCACCCACTTGGCATTGCAAAGAGCCCCAAGGCGTGCACATGCAGTAACCACAGAAGCAAAGGTGAACCCATCAGGCTCAACCTTGCAACTCAGCATCCTCCGGAAAAGGTTCAATGCATCCAAGAAGCGCGAGTTTTTGACGTAACCTCCAACCATGGAGTTCCAAGTGACCACATCTCTCACAGGCATTTTGCCAAACATCTTCTTGGCAACATCACATTGCCCCCCTTTCATCAAACTCTCAATCACCAGATTCCTGCTGAAGAGGTCCAAAACATTGGAGAAAACGTGAAGGGCAATGTGCGGTTGGTGGCAACGAGCATAGGTTGATATGAGAGATGACACAAGAGAAGGGTAAGTGGCAAGGCCAAGTACAACAACTCTTGAATGGGTTTTAGTGGCAGTTTTTAAGTCCATAGAATCTCTGCAGCTTCGGAGAACTCGGTGCAGTACTGTGCGATCTGAAAAACAAAAACGATTGAATGAAGCGTTCTGCAATGAAAAAAGATGCAATTTTGTGTGTGCCCTTCAACTTGAAAGTGTGAAATGAGAAAATCAGAGTGTATGGGTACCTGTGGCTGTGAATGAATTGTGAAATGTTGATGATGATGATGAATGAAATGTGAAATGTGAATGAACATTGGTCCATGATTTACCAAAGCAACCAAATTTGCTTGTTCCATGTCGTGAACTTATCATCTTCGCATTTCATTCATCACCCATTAGTTTAGATCACACTTCTTCGTTTTCAAAAATGTTTATGTTATTTTACAGTGGAAGTGTTTTCGTTCTTGTTTTTTGGAATGAACTAGGATTTTCTTGCGACAAAATTAAGGATTCATTTCGTAGAACATCACATTCGTTTTACGATAAAAACATTCACAGTGAAATGATTGAAATTAAAACAAATTTTAGGATTTTTAAAAATAAATTTCAATCAACTATAATTTTTTTTATTTTATATCACTAACAAAATCATTAAATAATAACTAAATTTAGATATTAAAAATAACTAATCCCTATATTATATACTAATTAATGTAAAGACTAAAAAATTATTCATAACTAAAATAATTTCTATTATTAATAAAAAAATTAAAATAATTTTTAAATTGATATATAAATTAATTATCTAAGTTTTAACTATTAATATTTTAGATTTTAAATTAATCTATAAAAAACTAATTTAAAATATAATATAGTAACTAACTAACTCTTAGTAACTAATAATTAAATACAAATTTAAAAATTATTTTATAAATTTTTATTAATAATAAAAACTACTTTAGATATCAATAATTTTTTTAGTTTATAAAATAGTATCTAATTTAATCAAATAATAATTAATTATTTTGATCTCTAAAATTAATTTCTATTTAATGATTTTCTTATAGTGTGTATAGTATTGGTGAATATTAAAAAAACATTTTCTTCTAATTATTATGGAAGTGATTTATTATTTATCTGGTTGTTTTTTTATTACTGTGTTTTTTTAGAGTAAGACAATATTCTGGTCTTTTTATTTAGTTGACATTAACTCAAAATTCACAAAACATTCATTCTTAAAGAAGATTTAATATGGACTCAAAAATCAATTATATATTTCAAAAACAAAATACACCCAACAAAATTATTATATTATCACTATAATATCTCTTAAAATTGTTTTCCACGAATCAAACATTTTAATTAGAATTAAAAAGCTAGTTAAAATTTACGATGTTTTTTTATTTTATAAATATGTGGTCACTTTAAAAATATAATTATTGTATATTTAGTTAAATAAGTGGTGAAATAAGTGATGAATTACTTCTACCTGAGTTATAATAATCATACCCAGTAATATAAAGAAATATAAAGGGTTAATGGTAAAATATTGAATAATGTTTAACGAGACTTTACTTGAAAAATAGATATGGGTAATGTATCATGAATAAAATTCATCATGGTGTAAATTATTCAATCTAAATATGGGGGATGAAGTGTTTCACACACAAAAAAAGGACAAATAAAATTTTATCAAAGTGGTGGATGAATTTAAAGAAGGTATATGGGAAGATAGATGGGTTGATGGTTTGAAAATCATACAATTATGAAGTTATATGGTGAGAGTAAAATGAAATTTTGAACTTAGATATGAGTTGCACAATTAAACACTATAGTCGAATTCATCTTATAGTCCAGAAAACTCTGGAATTGGTAGGAGTTTAAAATTGTTTTCAAAATTATTGAAAATAACGAGATTTCAAAATTATCGGAAATAATGAGTTTTAGAATTGTCGATAATCGGTTAGCGACACTGGATTTTCGAGAAAAAAAAATGTAAACTATAAGTAACATATTTAATAATAGTTAAAATCGTCAAAAACGTTAAATATAATCCTGTAAAAAATAATTTATACTATAGTCCAATTCATCTCATACTACTTTTATTATCTGAACAAGGAGATCAAGAGATAGAAAATTAGGAAGGAGACATGTGTTTGAAAATATAGGCTATGGAAGATGTTTGAGTAGAAAAAAGAGTTTCATACAAAAAATAGAAATATATCTAAAAGGGATGAAGATTTAAATAAGATTAAAGGATATGGATGGTAGTAAAAAGTGGAATAAAATGGAAAATATATAATTAAATCTTTATATGCTAGTATATTCACCTATTCAAAGTAGTTTTTATAAAGCTAATTGAGAGATAAAAATACCAACAAAAAGTAATATTTTGTTTGTGGAGGATGATTTTTTTTTATCGGCAATAAAAAAAATAAATGTGAACCACTTTAGGAATGGTTCAACCTTTATACAAACACACTCCATCTCAACACTCACATCACCAGACGTCTAGAATTACTAAACAATCCTAACTCAACCCACACAATCTGAGCTAAAACATAATTCAAAAAACCATCGTCATACAGACCAAAGGTTCGAGACACCACTCGGAAAAGGAGAACAAACCAGAGAGAGACTTGGACGTAATATTTTGTTTGTGGAAGATAATGAAAAATAAGTTATCTAAAGTGGTTTATGAAAGGATTGTAACAAAAAGGGTTGTAGAGCCTACTAAGATTTTTATAAGAAATTAAGATTGATAAGTAACTTATTAGCTAGCTTTCTAGTTAGATATGTTCAAATGTAAAATATCGAGTTTCTTGTAATTAGTTGTTAAAGATACAAAAGGGTTATACTTCTTTTATAATACTATATGATTGTTGATAAATAACTAAGTATTTTTAGAATATTTTTTTTAAAAAAATAATTGTTTAAAAATAAATAAGATTTGCTTGTTGAAATAAATAGAAATAGATTCTTTTTTAAAATAAACATATACAAAATAAAAAATACTTATTTGATTAAATATTTAAAAAATAAATAAACACACAAAAATCCCTTATTGTTTTTTAACTCTACCTAGATATATTGTGTGTACTTTATAAGATGATATTCAATATGTTTAGGAATACCGTTTAATTCAACATAATTATTTTTTTTCAATTGATCACTTTGGGTTTAATTTTTTTAGAAAGTACAAACTTATGTTTAAAGTCCTTTGAATGTAAAAAACCTTTCATTATGATCTTTCATATCCCATCACAATACATACAAATTATTAAAGATTAATTTTGGAAGAAAAATAATAATTACTTATTATATTAATTAAATTAGATATTATATTACAAATTAAAAATATTTATTAATATTTAGAGTAATTTTTATTATTAATAAATAATTTTAAAATTAATTAATTAATAGCTAAAACTTTAATAGTTAAATATAATCTTTAAACATGTAGATTTACTTTTTTTAATTTTTCGATCTTTAATACCAAATTATTTTACAAAAAACAATACGAACTCACATGTTTATATATTATTGGTTGAATACTAAATTAAAAATAAATAAATAAAAATGTTTTTGGGTGCATGATATGATAATTATTTTTCTTTCAAAGTTTATGTGTGAAACGATGGCTTTCTTTTTTGTGCTATCTTTCTTTTAGGGTGCAAGTGAAATCATAACTTTAGTGCCACTTTCATGATTAAGAGAATGAAATAATTACTACATTCATGTATTATATATATATATATATATATATATATATGATCTTTTGTTATTAAATACATAGAGTGAATAAAAAGGTCATTAATTAATCTAAGTGGTGTTAGCTTTAATGTCTTAATATTTTAACTTTGTTAATGAAAATCTCGTAATTATTGATATTTTTTTATAAAAACTAATTATTGATAAAGTTGGGAGAAATTTTTTAGTATTTAAATTCATATTTTTTATAAAATTTATTGTTTTCAAATAGTTTTTTTTAATCGTATGAGTTAAAACCTTATACTTTATCAAATTAAAATATCTCGTTTGTTAGATAAACTGAATTCAAAGATATTGTAATCGCAATTAATTTAAATTTAGTTTTAAATCTCAACACATACATCAACAAAGATAACCTTTTTTTTCACAAGTTTTCCTCAATTTAGACAATAATATTTCTTTAATTTAGGAAGAAATTATTATTAATGATATTAACATCTATTATTTTGTTTAGTAATGTTTTTATAAAGTTATAAAAATCTAAAATGTGCATGAAATACACATACATATTAATGTAGAAAATTAGAGTAGTAGTGTAATTCTACTCATACTCCACTAAAAAAATAATGATAGAAAGAAAGGGTGGGTGATATGAGATAATGGGAATGATGATTACATATAAAATTTAGAAGTAGTGGCTACTCACTATTCCTCTTTAAAATTACCACACATAGAGACCCACTTACTTCTTTTATCACACAAATATGCACACAACATTCTATCTTTTTCTTATAATCACATCATTCTCTTTAAATAGAATCAATATATAGTTGACATTCACATAGTGAAAGTCTATCTATAAGCCTCCATCTTTCAATTTAGAATGTATTTCTATTCTTGCCAATAAAAATATATATATTAATCAATAATTAAATGAGTTATGTATGTTTTTCGTTCTTATTCTTTCATGCGAAATTGATTTTCGTCAGTAGTTTAAACTTTAAACATTTTGGATATTTGTAATAAATAAACTATTGGAATGAGTTATTGCTAGTTTTTTTTTACATGACAAACAGATTTATAGTGTGAACTATGATGTTAAAATATTTCATGTTCATCGTTGACATGGATATTATAATATTATAATACAATCCATGTTAGAGATTTGTTGGTTATGTAAAAAAAAACACTTTTTTTTGCTAAGAATTATATTAATAAAGAGGGGTATTACAGGGATACCTCAACCCTTTTACAAAACTAATATAACCAAGCTTCCAACATGCACTAAGCCTAGAACAATACTATACTCAAAACAAGATTGACAATACTAAAAACCAAAACATAACCTATTTGTAGTTCCAAAATTCAATCATAAATTACATATACACCAACGAAACCAGAAACTGTTGGATTACTCCTATTTCGAAGTTGGTTACATAGCTTCATTTTGTAACACTAAACCAAAATCTTTTTAGTAAGTTTGGATTGTAACTATAATCCATTGCACAAGATTTGAAATAGCAGTCTTGTGCACAATTCTTACCTCCACCCACTCTTTGAATCTTGATCTACTAGCCCACACTGGTAAGAACTCATTTTAATAGATTCCTTACTATAAGTACCCACGAGGTTTAAAGTTTGAACTAAGAAAAAAAAATTTGTTTTATAGTACAAGGACGAAAAACCATATTAAATCCATTAAATATTTATTAATAACCCAAAATATTTTTTATTTAATATCATTAATAGAAGTTAAAATACCTCTAAATACCCCTAATGTCAAAAGAAGTATTTTATATATTCACTATTAGTATTATTTTAAATTCTTAATAACATGAAAGGCAGATTTTATGTAAGAGGAGAAGTATAGAAAAAAAAAGTTGATTGTTAATGAAAAAGAATATTTTTGGTTTTATAGTAAATGGCATAGGTATGTAGGTTTTGTCAGGCATACGAAAATTCCAAATTGGTGAAGTGGTAATAATGTTGAATCACCTTCACTGTAGTATAAATTGTTTATGTACACATGTTCAGATATTACATTATCATCATCATGAGTTTCAAACATTTTATCACTTTTCTTCTCATTGCTGCAATGGCTATTCCAGAAACGAAAGCTCAGTTAGGGTTTCTCAGTGCTCTTCTTCCTTCTGTTACTAATATTCAAGGGACTGTGTTTTGCACTTCCAAGGATAATCTCAAAGCTCCTTCAAACCCTCTTTTTCCAAGTAAGCCCACAAATAATCCATTCATTTTGCAATTCTTACTTATCTGAGTTATGTGTTGTGTTGGTAAAATTACACCAAAAGAAAATAATCTAATAATATTAATTTAGACATAAAAAATAACTAATTACTGACTAATTAAGTTAAATACTATATTATAAATTATTGATATCTAAAGTATTTTTTATTATTAATAAAAAATTATAAAATAGTTTTCAAATTGATATCAAACATTAAAACTAAATCTCAATGGGTAGCATTCAAGTTTATGACCACACAACAATCTCAATTACTATGACTGTGAAAATATTATTAATATATATTATTCTTATCATTAGAGATCGAATATCTCTATCAAATAGCTTCTTACACTCAAACACTCAAGTCAATTGACTGTTTATGGATTTGAAACTAGAAAATTCATTATTTTTTATCAGGAGAATCTTGTTCTATTTATTTCTTTCTATTGGGCTTTCACTCTTAATGGTGCTGATCTAGACCCAATAAATCTTTAATGATATTTTGTTATAGTTAGTTTTAGATTAATCTAATTAATGAGTGGATTGTTCCTTATCCACAGTTAATAATAAAAATGCATGAAAAGAAGTTTAACTATTCTACTTTTGAATGAGACATATTTAGTATATTGATGCATGATAGAATGAACAATGTTCCAAACTCTGATAGTGAAAAGAAACAACACAACATTTCAGATGCTGAAGTGCAACTAGTTTGTGGAGAAAAGGAGTTTTCAAAAGCTACAACAAATGATGGTGGAAACTTTTCTATGATGATGGATCCATTGTTGTTGGATCTTTCATCACTGCTCAATGGCTGCAACTTGGTGGTTGCCACTCCTCTCTGCAACTGCAACACAAACCTTCCTTCTTCAGGAACTCTCATTTCAACCCTAAACTTTGTTGGGATCAATCGTGTTGCCACTCAAACTATTGCTAAGATTATTCCTTCAGGATTTCACTATGTGCCCTCCACTTAATAATTATCAAATTATTCGCATGACAATTAACTACTTATAATTAAATAAAGTCATGCCATCTCTCATTACTCTCTTCTTAATTACTTTTCCTTTTTATATTCTTCTACTTCAAATTTTCCCTTTGCCATATCAAAATTTGGCATTTGGATAAATAGATACCATCCTTCAGTGCAATTATGTTTATTTTCAACTTTTTTTTTTTATTAAACGTATTCACTACAGAAAATTGTTAAATAAAAACTAATTTAAAAAATAAAAAATAATTAATTATTACTTATCAACTTATATATTATTTTAAATACTAAATAATTATTAGTATATAAAATAATTTTTATTATTAATAAATAGTTTTTAAATTAGTATCTAATTAATTAAATATATGTTAATTATTATAAAAATTTAGCCTCTAAACTAGTTATAATTTAATATACAGTAACTAATTATTTTTTTCTCTAAAATTAGTTTCTATTTATTAATATTTTTAGTAAAAATTTTCTTTCTTTCTGTACTAGGAATTTTGCTTTTTTTTTAATTTATTTTTTGGTACAAATATTATACTAATGTTTTATCAAATATTGAATTAACAAAATATAGAGATTAAAGCTCTTGTTTCTCTTATTAAATATCTTAATTTCTATCACTATACGAATATACATGTATTACATTATTATATTAGCCAACGCTAAAAACGGGGTTTGGCAGCCACGGTGTTTTGTTTCCGCAGTTTTCCGTTACTTTTCAAACACACGCATCACATCTCTACGCTTCCGTTTTCAATATTATTACTTGTCAACTTCGAAAAACATTACTTTCCTTTTCATTTTAAATCCTATACCTTTTCAATGTAAATAAAACTTAATTGTATTATTTCATACATTTTAAAAAAATTACATATATATATATATATTAAAATTAAAAATGATATACACATTAATATATAAAATAATAACTAAAAAAACTAAAATGAAGTTACGGGAATAAAAGCAAATTAAGCTTGTTATAAATAAACGAGTACAGACAAATTTTGTTGACACTATAACAATAAATAACATATATTTCATATTACTTATAATAATATGATAATAAATTTAAATTAAAAAATATATTAATTGATTAAGGTATAAAGTGAATGTTTTTAATGTTAATATATCAGCAATTTAAAAATGAATACAGTATCTATTATTATTAAATATTAAGTGTGTTTGAAATATGAATGAGGAAGCAAAGTGATATATATAAAGAGGTGCCACCAAAACCCTAACGTGTGTTGCGCCTCCTTACAGAGAAAGAGTTCGTCGCCGGTGGCTGCTGCGGAAGCGTTCTGCGGCGGCGACACCTTTCGCAGCAGCAACAAACCAACCATTCCGATAATGGCGCAATCTATCTCACAAGCCAAACGCGCCCTTGCCTTCGCCCTTAACCGGTTCCTTCCCTTCCTCTTTCTTGCATGCCACCACCATGTTTTTCTCATGTTAAACATTTTTTTTCCACCACGTTCGTTAATATTTTTTTTTTTTTATTTAAAAATATGAGAATATTATTGATATTTATTATTTATTATTATGTTATGTGCGATGGTGCAGGCGAGGGTACGCAGTGGCGTCTGATGTTTCTTCTTTTACGTCGGCGGCGAGAGGGGGTATGAGCGGAATAGAGAAGGGTGTGGCAAAGAGTGGTTCGGGCCCATCGGGGGCCTCATCGGCTTGGGCCCCAGACCCAGTGACGGGATACTACAGGCCCATTAATCACAGGGAAGAGATTGACCCGGTGGAGCTCCGAAAGATGCTGTTGAACCACAAAGGCAAATGATCGTAGAGAGGGAAACACAGAAACACGACACAACACAAACCTGGTTTCAATCAAATCATAGTGATTTTAGTTTTGTTGTGTGCTTTTTATGTCTTTTTCATGCATCACAAATAAACAAAGTAGATTTGGTTTTTGTTTGGTTTTTACAATTATAAACCTTATCGTTTCTCTTTCTCTTTCTGTGTTTTGTTCTTTTTTTGTTAGATTTTAGCGCACGCTCAGTTTATTCTTTTCGTGAAAATTCACCAGGCACGTCTTTCAAGTTCTGATTTACTTTTTTTATATCATTTCTTAATTAGAAAACTTTAATTTTTAATTAAATAATTAATAAAAGACTGTACAACCTTCTTTATTTAAAAATAACTATGTATACGATTTTTTTTTAATTATTCTTACAAGATTATATATATGTGAATATAAAAATGTGATTGTCTTTCTCTAATAATAATAAAAATATTGTTTATTAAATCATTTATATTCAACCGTATTGTCTTTTAGTTTTTTAAAATAAAACCGTATAGTTTATTTTTATTTAATTAGTAAGTATTAAAATCATTACCAAATAAATATTAACAATTTTAGTTTGCGTATAATATAATTTATAATACCTGTGTTACAAATTATGAAACTTATAAAAATTCACGTGATGATAATTCAAATTATTTTATCTTTAAGTGAGCCTAAAGAAACTAAATTGAATAAAGTTGACAAATACATAATAAGATAAAAGGTAATTAAGCTTTTTATTTTTTTAGATAAATCTACTTTTTATTGTCTGTATATTAAAATAATATATTTTAAAATGAAAATATTATTTTATTTAAAATCTGGAAACATCAGTTTATTTTAAACAATAAAAGTTAAAATTACAGTTATTTTAGAACAGTGAAAATAATCTACTAACAAATTTTATACCAAAAAAACTCAAATGCTCACTAGCCTCATTATGATCATATAAATATAAATGTATATATAGTGTGAGTATAGATTACTTAATTAAACAACCATTTATTAAGTAATCAGGATTCACACTTACCATAAAAAGAATTATTTATTTTATATTTAATCTATTAAAATTACCATAATAATTTGTTACATGTATTATAGAGTATCATTAACTATATTCACATGTATGTGAGAATATTGATAGACTTTTAGCATATGATATTTTGGTCTAATTCAATGTATCAATAGAATTTACAATCTTATATAACCTCATAATTTATAGTCAAGTTATACATCATTAATTCAATAGTATCATCAATTTAATAGTACTTTTTGTTTATTACATATATAAAATATCTTACTATTGTTCACTAATGAAAGATTGGTATAAAAAAGTTATTCTCTACCTAATAATTATTTGTAATTATTCATAAATTGTTGAATGGGACCATAATATGACATCTCACCCAACTACTAATCATTCTCTCCATCAATGTAATACCCAATACAACAATTTCAATAAACACTTTGATACAACAATAATGATAATAAATATTTATCATAATTAATATATAAATAATTTTAGTTATCTCCTCTTAGTTCATGCTAAATAACAGCTACATTCATCTAATATACTCATTTCTCTTATGTTTTTAATAAAATAACATTCATGTATTTTCAATAAACGATGTCCACTTATTTTATCTTTTAATATAGTGACATTCAAATTTGTTATTTTGTTTTAAAATATTATACTAATTTAAAACTCAAATAGAAAATTCTAAAATTTAAAATATTAAAAAAAAACAAATAGAATGATTTAATTATTATATATTATATATTATATATCATAAAAAATATAAATAAAGTATTAAATTTATTAACTTATTAAATTATATTTATATGTGATTTTAATATAAATATAAATAATTAAAATATAAATATAAATAATATAAGGAGTAAGATTGCAATTCTATTATTAAGAAAATAAAGGAGGTGATATTGTAGGATCAATAAATGATAACACACTTTCTTGGGTCTTGCAATTATTTTTCTTTAGCTTAATTGGTCAAAAACTAATCTCACTTATGACACTTTAAGTGTAGTTAAAATAATTTAATATATAATCATCATCTAAAAAAATATTAGAACAAAATAATTTAATTTTTGTTTATAATTTTTTTTTATATTTCAAAACTTTAATTTTAGTTCTCATAATTTTTTATTAGAGTTTTAATAAAGTGTTATTTTTTTTATAATATATTATAAAAATAAGTTTCATTTATATTTTAATCGAGATAAGTACCATATTACTAAAAATATAAAAAAAAAGTGTCATTTATTAAAATAAAAAAAAAAAAACTAGATGAGGTGCAAATGTGAATTTTTATAAGGATGTGTCTATCTTCCAACTGCATGAAATATGGAAATATCCAAAAATTACTTTTGTTTAATATATTTATAATTATATAATAGTTTATAATTAGTAATTAACCAAAATGCAAAAAAAAAAAAAATGATTAATTGTGTAAGGGTTGGGAAAAATAGTCTTAGAGTAGAAGTGGTAAAATTAAAATGACACCTGAATATTTTATTATTAAATTTAAAAGAGCATATAAATAGAAATTATGTTATTCAGGTTTCATTTTAAAAAGAACCACC
>Ga0123342_1003579_pt1 | contig 24797 bp, 4 predicted proteins | sample Turbeawhitnodule_FD_89960 | JGI IMG/M metagenome (GOLD analysis project Ga0123342, IMG submission 89960) | Root nodule microbial communities of legume samples collected from Mexico - Turtle bean Mexico white nodule | ecosystem: Host-associated > Plants > Roots > Nodule | place: Mexico: Nepantla... | reverse complement strand
TTATGTAATGTTAAAAATTAATTTATTCTCATCATTACGTGTTCTGTAAAATCATTACTTCTCAAGCTATTTATTTTGCAAATTCACAACAATAATTCTCTATTTATTTTCCAAATATAATAAGTTTTCATTTATCTATTTATTTCCAAATTCAATAACAATTTTCTTCATTTTTAATTAATCAAATAATCAAGTTATTGTATTACATTACCGTCAAATATGATCCATACACGATTATCCAATTTTTTGTTCCTTAAAACTAACACTCTTAGAAAATTATGTATTAAATTAATTTTTAACATTACATAACTTACTATCTAATATATAAACAATAAATTTTAAAAAAAAAATGACGTGGTAGAAGTCGTGCCAAGTTGGCACGACTTCTGTATGACAAGGCAGAAGTCGTGCCAAGTTGGCACGACTTCAATATGACGGGACAGAAGTCGTGTCAAGTTGGCACGACTTCAGTATGACATGGCAAAAGTCGTGCCTAATTGAAACGATTTCTGTATATGAAGTCGTGCCGAATTGGCACGACTTGCCTAAATTTGTAATTTTTTTTATACGGACCCATTTTGGTAAAAACCAAAAAAATTAACCCCATCATGGTCAAAAAACCTCCAAATAAGCTTCCAAACGGTGAAATCCAGAAGTGACATATTAGTTCTAGATTTGTATATCTGGAACTTTGTAATTTGACTTACGGATATGAATACACGAAAGACAAAAATTTAAAATTATTAAGGACAAAATAGACATTTCATGTTAGTGTATTGGGTGCAGATCTGAATTGATATGATGCAGAGAGAATCAACCTGAAATGTATATAAGACTTGGGCTATTCAATTTCTTAAAAAAAAAAAAAAAAGGAACGTGTTTCGGTTAAGGCAATTACTTCCTCCACTATAACACTACACTCAATAAAAGGGGAAAAGATAAAAATACCATTTCGAACTCCCTTTTCCAGAACACAATAATCTCTTCTGGATATTTTTTCCAAAATGAATTATTTTCAGTTTTGGATTTTTTTATCTGGAATGGGATTTTTTATTTTTTGTTTCCGGATTTTTATATCCGGAACACAATAATCTCTTCCGGATCTATTTTCCGGAGTGCATTATTTTCAATTCCAGATTTTCATTTCCAAAATAAAGGGTATTTTTGGAATTTTTAAATTTGTGTTGGTGCAGGTTCAAAAGTGTTGGGTGCAAGAAACAATTGCCTTCGGTCAATACCATATATGGTACATGACAAAAGAGAGACTATTTCTTCCTGCACCTCCATATGGAGGTTCAAGAAACAGTCCAAAAGAGAAACTTTACATTTTTGGCCCAATCCAATTAATTCTGGGCCTAAAATGCTTGCCCAACTGGCAAAATAAACTAGAGTGTGTTTGAATTGTTTTCTTATGTGTACTAGGATATTTCTTCTTGCACCCCATGGTTTCTTCCTGCTCATCCTACATTTTCTATTTCTCATATTTTCTTCATTTAGAAAAGGTTAACCTATCATATTACATTACATTTTGATGGAAGTCCTTCTGATCTTTTGAAAGACACTTCCGAACTATACAATATGAAAACTATTTTGAGAAAAAATAATTTTTGAATTGTGGAATTTAGAAACTTTCTCATGCAAAAAATGAAAATTTGGACTTTGTAGTTTAGAACTAAAAATTGACTTTTAAATTATACAATAAGGAAAAAAAATTAATGCAAATTTTTTTAAATTGTATAATTTAAAGTTAAAAGTACTTTCCATACTACATAATGTAGAACCTTTTTTATTAAAAAAAATAACTTTTAGATTATATAATAGAAAAGACACTTTTCATATCTATGAGGTGCAAAAAGAAATCCCCCATTCTAACTAAATTTGGTCTTTACAATTACGAAGTTATTAAACGACACTCCATAGAATTGTTATAAAATTTGTTACTTATTTAATTATTACAATTTTGACAAATAAATTCCTTGTGCCGTCTTATATATGACTATAAAAATAATATACATATGTACATAGTTATATATTTTGTGAACCTTAATAAATTGTAGGCTTTCAAAACCTTTTTTTTCTAGAAATAAAAATAAAAAATTATATTTATTAATATCACTGAAAATTATATGTTGGAATATGTGACAATTTATAAAAATTAGTTTGTAAGTAAAATAAAAAAGAAGTGAAAAAATGATATTATGAAATTTGATCATTTAAAAAATAGAGTTATTTGTAATTGGTAGCTAATTGAATACCAATTTATAATGTAGTTCATAATTTTTTTTATTAATAATAAAAACTACTTCGGATACTAATAATTTCTTAGTCTATAAAATAGTATCTAATTTAGTCAATATAATAACTATTTTTTTTTTCTAAAATTAATTTGTATTTAATGATTTTTTTGTAGTGTTGCATTCAAAGCATGTTTAAGAGAATAGTATGTATAGGGATGGCAAAGCGGAGTGGACTATGTGGGACGAATCGCAACCCACTAAGAAAAATATGAGGCGGGTTGTCTACCGTCCTGCATCACCCGCAGCCCGCACGGCCAAGTGCAGGGCGGGACAGGCTGGCCCGCATAACTTACAATTCTAGAAATTTCTTTTTACACTCCCATATTTTCTTCATTCACTCTCATATTTCACATTTCAAAATTTGTACTCACATCTTATTACGTATATGTAGTGAGAATAATATTGTGAGATCATTTACCTAATGCATCTAAATTAAAAAAATAATTAAATTTATTCATAATCCTATTTAAAAATTATTTTTTATTAATTTAAAAAATATATATTTCTTATGTGGGTCAGCCCGCGGGCCAACCCTTATGTAGGGCGGACTAGTAAAATCAGCACGCATATTCTATGCAGGGTGGGTCATCCCGCATTGTCATCCTTAGGCATGTAATATAATTTAAATTAGATAATTGTTTCACCATTAAAAGCTTTTGATACATTACTTCATATGCACACTTGAACATTATTTAATATTGAATCCCACTTTGACAGAAAATTCTCTCAGAACAAATGATATGTTCAAACATCCATTTAATGATGACATATTCTTCGATGTTGTCAAAGGATTTAACAAAATAAGGCGACTTTCTGGACTAAATTTAGAGGGTGAAAAATTTAGACATTTTTCTTCTTTTTTTCAAGTTCTTCAAATGCTATCACATAAGGTGAATTTGAACAAATGATATATCTTGTGTCCAACTTATTTGAAGAAAATGTTAATAATTGAAATCACGATTGTTTAGAGAGAAAATGACTCAATTTACAATCTATATGCTTAACTTTTAATTCATCCATCGAATCTCATTAATACCACATCCATCGAATCTCACTATACCAAATCTCCTCGTTTTATAACAAAGCAACATGATAACAATGATAACTCAAATGACGATCAATTCATTTTCAATTTAATCATTTTTTACATTATTTTAATAAAAATATTTATCACTTCCAATTTTATGACATGCAAAACAATTCATATTTATGTAACATATTTTATTATCACAATATGATGATTTATATTCATATGATATTTGCTTTAAATTTAAATTTAAGTTAAGTTTTTATTGCACACTTAAAAATATTAACAAGCTTAAGCAAATATTTAAATGCTTAAACAAATGTGACATTACACACCTAAACGGACATTATTTGAAGTGTTCCACACTCAATACAAAGGACATTAATTATTTGACATACTTAAATATATTTTGTTTGTTTTAAGTGATAAAATCTATAAGTAATTGCTTAAGCGCTATTTATGTAAAAATACCTATGCTTAAATAAGTTATCACATAGATTACTTTAAGCAACTTATATAATTTGCATAAGTGATTGACATTTTGCAACAAATATTCCTTATAATTAGCAACAACGTTAAATGTTACTTTAATAAGATTTTATGATAACAATGAACAGTGTCGAAATCCATGATAGAGTCTTATTTTTCATTACAAAAAAAAATTATGCCTATTTCTATGATAATATTATACATCATTACAAAATTCTTCAGAAAATTGGTTGCCACAAACTTTGAAGTGTTTTGTAATAAATCTAACATAAATATCACAAAAAAATTATTTATTTTTGGTAACAAAATGGTTGAAGAACAATGACATTCAAAATCTAGTACTGTCTTGAGGTTGACTAGTTATGTTCAAACAAGTAAAAAATTTAGAAAATTGTTCTTGAGTTAGCCAGCCCCTACAGAGAAAGATGGAAGAGTGTTAAGTGATGTGTCATTTTCTAAATCCATACAATTTCACCACATGTTATGGAGCATGCTATTGGCCTGCCAATAAACCTTTTATGCTCAATTTGAAGCCCTATACCATGGGAAGCACATGCAGGTGTCGTCTTTATGGATTCCTTTTCCCTATCTTTTTCTTCATATCTATATTTATTTTGTCCTTAGTTTGAAATGCAGAATCCTTCAGCCATAACTCATGGAGCTTGCCTACCTGGGTGGGTCTCTCTGCACACCCCACTTGCATTAGAACAAGATAAAATGGTTTCACCATCAAAATTATTGTATGCATGCATGCACTCATGTGAACATCCTTTAACCTCACTTACTACACTAACATTCAAATTCACATTGGACCACCATTGTAGGGAAGATATGTGAGAACTCAGAAGAAGAGGGTTTGCATTATACAAGATGCATTGAGATAAATAGTTTAAATAAATGTAAAATTCTTGTAACTACAAAAAAATTATTATAAAAATAATAATTAATTACTTAACTAAATTAAATATTATTTTTTAAAATTAAAAAAAAATTATTGATATATAAATTAATTTCTATTATTTAAATATTTTTTTAATTGGTAAGTGAATAATTTTAAAATTTAAATAATTGATAGAAAAATTTCGTAATTAATTAGATATCAATTAAAAATTATTTATAAAATTAAAATAAATATCAATAAATTTTTTAAGTTTCTAAATTATTGTTTAATTTAATTAATATACTAATTAATTTATATTTATATTTTAATTAATTTTTATTTAATAATTTTATTAGATTCAATCTACAGATAAAATATTTAATCATTACATTAACTATTAATAAATAATTATTCTAGTGATTAAAACAAACATTGCTAGAGAAATGGATGAGCAACCCAAAAAGGAATAACTTAGAGTAAGAATTGCAGTATCCAACATGCAGATGAGTAGAAACACAGTAACCTGAATTCAACAATACAATTTTATCTTGTGTAAAAAAAATTTAAAAAAACTTCACTGATAAATAAAATGTAGGAAACTAAAAAGTACAAGATATAATATTAGAGGTTGTACATATATACATTTTTTTATATTAATCTAGTAATAGTGTAACAACAATTCACCCATTAGCATACAATGGTACACACATCTTTTAGTTAAATAAATCGTTCAAATACTCAATGAATTTCACCCAGTAGTAATAAAATAGACAAAATAAAACAAATAGATTTGTGTAAAAGAAACTAAAAAGAACAAACAATAAAGTGTTATGTTTCAAATTTTATACTGTGAATTTAGTGGAACCCAAATCAGTGCTGACCAAACATACCAAAAGTAGTGGTCCTGCACTAGAATGACATCAACGTTAAACAAACAATCGAGACCAAGAAGAGAGTTAGGGCAAAATTCCTCTTCAGATTTAGGAGAGAATTTTTTTGTAATTAACACTAAGAACCAAACAACATACACTGTCCATCTCCTGAAACATCCAGCATTAAGTCATTAAATAGTAAAGAAATGTAAAATATCCAGTTCATGCGTACTTGCACCTCGAACTCCTAAAGAAACTCACTTAATTTTTAAGCTAGTTCAGTTAAACACATGCAAACCTACTTAAATAATATTATTCCATATTGGAACTATTGCCTCAAGAGTTGGAACTCAAGAAAAAGTACTTTTGCCAAAACCTTTTAGAACCCCAAAAATATCATATTTAAATTGTCAAAAAATGACACCCTAAAGAACATGTTCTCTGTTTGAGAATAGATATCCCACCAGTTCTAAAACAATTTAAATACTCAAATATACAAACTCTTAACTCTTTTTTATCTGTTATTCTCTTTAAAAAAAATGAATTCCATGGTAAAGAATATAAGAAAAATGATCATTAGTTTAGGGTAAACTCCATATTGATTCAAATATTTATAAATTTCAACATAATAGTAGAAGAACTGTGTAGCTCCAAGTTCCAACTTCCTAGACCCAAGTTCAGACTGATGGACAAGAAGACAGAGTTTGTAATATTTAATTTCAGACACTGCAACACTGGAAGGTTCATCAGTAACCATTTATATATGCAACAAAGAATTCTCTTTTCTTTTCATAAAAGGAAATTGAAAGAGTATGACAATGCATCATGCTATGTATGTATGTTTTCTTCTCATTTTATTATCATTTAGTATCCAATGAGTCCAGGTTGCTTCTCAATCTCATAGTGCACCTTTCATGATGATTGTTCTGCAACAACAGTACCTGAAATTGACACATCACAGTAAAATGTGTTACAATCACAGGCTAACTTGACCCTATTCTATGCATTGGTGGTCTTTGAGTTCCAACTAAGAGCCAAACCTTTGGGTTCTAAAAGAGACCAAAGTTGGCTTTTGTTGGTGTTTTGAAATAAAGTGATACACATATATACATATATAACATACATATACACACACCAGACACACACTACCCTGCAATCAATGTAGATAGGTAGTATATTTGTGAGGCATCTGTGACAGAGTTTAGAGCCAGCTAGCCAACCAAAATCAATATCAATCAGTAAAAATGAGATGACTAATAAATAATAAAAATAAAAAAGTGAATAGGAGAAAATAAAAAAGATTAAGAGGGGTATGTTGATAATTTTTTTTTGAATATTCTACTTACATCTTTCTAATTTACTGATGTGATTTGACACTGAAATACTTTTTCATTTTTCACTTTAATTCTTGGAATAGAAAAATTAATTTACTATAATTAGTGTCACTGTTAAGTGATAGCTGAACACAAAAAATATGACATCAAAAATTGTCAAAACTAATAATGACCACATGTCACAGACGTTAAAACCATAAAACTTTATATTACTAAAATTAAAATATAGTATATATAACTTATATTGCACCTAAATAACAAAATAAAATGCATTATAAAAATTACTTCCATATTTAAATTGAAATTATTTCTACATATATTTTATATTTTAAAGATATTTGTAAAACATTATACTATTTATATAAATATATTTTTCCAAAATAGCATTTTTTTAACTTTCTTCATTTATACACAAATTCACATTCATATTTTTAATTTATAATATGAAAATTATAATTTCTAAATCATCTCAAGTCGTAATCATTAAAATCGATGACCAATATTAAACATGCAGACAATCTTAACACAATAATATTAAATAAAATGTAGATAGTTAAAAATTAGTATCACTTAAAAACCGATTTTACATTTGAATTCAAAAGAACTTGATATATACAAAGCAATTCCAATAGCTATTATTTAATTATTTGTTTTAAATATATCTTACATTTAGAACTATACATTGTCTCTAATGGATATTAGAATTATTTATTTTATAAAATCATAAGAATTAAAATAATTTCAGTGACACTAACTTCTTAATCAAGAGAAAACTAAATATAAAGTAAAAAATAATATTTTTTAAAGAACTTTATATTTTTAAATGTTATAAAAGTAAAAAAAATATTAATCCATAAAAATATATTTATATTAAATATAAAATATTCATTTTTTTCGCATTTTGATACTCTAACCTAATATGTATAACATGGGCCACTTGAATTTTTCCCAGAATGGTTTTATTGCCTCTAAATTAATTAACTCAATATCTTCAATTAATCAGTTTAGTTGATAAGATAGAATATTCCTACATAATATATATAAAGTAAACCATTCAAATTAAATTCATCAACCTACTGAAAAATCTCAAGATGTAAAGCTACAGAGAAAAGAATTTGTTGCATAAATGATTTAGGAAGCTATAAATCCATGCATACCTAAACTAAAAATTAAGGGCATAGTTGGTGGAAGATCAATTTTCATATACTATATTATGTGCCAAGCATGTATATTGTACATTCAAAATTATGAGACAATATGGGGTCCACATCACTGTTTAGGATAATGGCAACATCATGTAAATGTACAAAATCTGAACTACTAACAATACTTTAGATGTTGTAAGAATCTTATCTTGTGCATGACAAATCATGTGATAGCATTGGTAAGTAGTAAGTACCATACAAAAACAATAAATAACTCTTATGATACTGGAAAAACAAGGTAATAACCTAATTCAATTTTCACCATCTACATATGTGGTCAAATACATACCAAAGCTTTCAGTATAAAAAAAAATCTACAACACCGTCAAATTTGCAATCAAGTTACAAAAGACAAAAAAAGAAATTATTGAAACATTTTCTCTAGTTTATTAAAAGTTACAATAAAACTAGTAAAACTAGCAAGATCAACTTTTTACTCTGAATTTAATTTTCTATAAATTATAACCAAAATAGGATATGTTAAAGGAAATTGCATTTCTAAGAGCTTCCTAAACATAAAAACTTCACAGCTTGTTTCTTATTTCCCTCATACAGGTAAATTCATCCCACAAATTTCCCCAAATCCAACACAAAACCATTACTACCCACTAAGCTTATGGTTTTAAAGCAAAGAGGGTGTAAATATGTTAATAATTAAAGTGATTGAAAGTTTGAGAACAATGTAAATAAATTTCAGCTTCATTAAAAAAAATTATATGCAACAGATTTAAATTGTTAGATTTTGGCCAGCTAATTTATACTACCTATTTAAAAAAAAAACTTCCTGATTAATGAGTTCTTCCAATGCATGAAATAAATCAGGGGGAATAAGTTAAAGAAAAAAATAAACTCTTCAACGATAATTTGTAAACGATAACTGAGATTGCTAAATGAACACAAATAAAATACAAAAGTTCTTTGAGTATAATTTCCATAACAAGTAATGACTATAATAAACCATTAGTTTTTAGTTTCAGATTTCATTGGATGACATTCAAATGAAATTGGACATTCTTTCATGCCAAAGAGTATGTGGAAAAAGTGAAGAAATCACTGAAACATGAGCAAGTCTTGACTAAAGAGTTATATATAGAGAAAAAAAAAAATATCAACAAAAAAGAGGTATATATAGAGATAATGAGAAGATGAAGAAAAGGTAAATCATGATAAAAAAAATGTTACTATAATATAATGACATAAATATTAAAAGGGAGCTCCCTTCAGTCCAAGCAAAGACAAGAAAAGGATGAATTTTACCTCCTGCATCATTCACACATTCACAATAGCATACCATCAAGTCAATTCTATTGTGTTTGAATGAATGAGTCAGCAGATAATTCAAACCCTCTACCCATCCATGAGTGGACTGAAGGAAGCTCTCTTAAACTATTTCTCAAACCATACATCTTCATTATTCTTAGTCCAAAATTGGTACATTGCATATAAGAACATTTTGAACAAAAAATGTTACAACAACAATATTCCATCAGATCTAAAGATCAAACAAAATGACATCAAATGAGACAATACCTATTGAGTGGTTGCAAAAACACAGATAATCTAGAATTTAAAAGACAATACATATATATATATGTGTGTGTGTGTGAATCTTCACATAACATTTCATTCATGTGAAATCTGCTAGCATTTAATTTAATCAAAGACCAAGCAAAAATGCTGCAATAAAAAATAATAAGTAAACATATTCATAGTATATCCAAGAAGGTAAACAAATGGAAATTCAACAAACAGAGATGAATCTAGAATGACAGAACTACAATGCTCTCATTACTAGGCACAGAAGGAATCATTAACAATAATCCAAGGATTGAAGGACCTATAATTCATATTGACAAACACTGTAAACAGTATGTAGATATGGTGACAAATACTGAAGACTAACCTTTAATTAGTATTCATGGGTAAGACTAAACATTTTCCAGAAAGAAGGAATCATTTTCTTCCAAGCACTCAAATGCTTAATTAACAATGATTAATTAAGTATTAAAACTTTTTAATCATTTTTAACTAGCATGCAGACTGCCAAGGAATGTAAAGTTAATCGAAATTATATAACAGCTTTTGTGAAATTGGCTTCTAAGATGTTAAAAACAAGAACCCTAACCCTAGGACCTAAAAATATCAAAAGTACTCAGAAAAATACATTAAGATTCTCAAAAATATTTTTCCTTCTTGATACTAGAATAGTGTTCTTTTCTAACCCTTTGAATATCATTCAAAACAGATGAACAACAGATACACTAATAAATACACTGCATATAAAGATCACGATCGGACACAACAAAATCTAAAGTATATGATCAAATCACACAGGAGTATGCAATGTAATATTCATAGGCGCAAAAAAAATCAAAGGGTCAACTTCTTTATGCAACATGAATCAAAACCAAACTAACTGCATCTTGAACTTAATATACTTCTCCGGTTCTTCACACAAAGCGAACCAAAAACCGAAAGCTTGGAACAAAGAACAGTATCACAGGCACAGCTGCTAAAGGAGAAAAGAAACCAAATCAACAAAGAAAGGGGTGAGATGAAACATGAGTAAGAACACAGAATGAGTTCCATATAACTTTATCCCAGCAGGAAAAATAAACAGCTAGAAAAATGAAAAATGAAAAATAAAAATCAAAGGGTCGGAAGAAGCAGAAATCACGGAAGAGAAACTGTATTAAAGAAGTAGCAGAAGGAGAGAGAGAGAGAGAGAGAGGAGAATAGGGAGAGTAGTCAATGTCTTCGTGAGAGTTAGAGAAGGGAAAACGATTGAAGATCTCACATCCACACAAATTTGGTAAAACAGTAAAAGCACTGTTTCCAAAAACAAAAAAAATGAAACAAACAAAGGGGAAGCAAATATCATCTTTTCCTTTTCCAGAGTGAGAGGATTTTTCTCCACTCACACAACACAAACCAGAGATAGAAAAACCAGAACTAGCAAGAAAGGAGATTTTCATTTCCCATCATGTTTCTCCTTCTCTCATTTGCTCTCTCTCTAAAGCAAAAGAAAGACCCTTATCTCACACACACACTCTCACACAAACCGACATAAATGTTGTACTGTGTAAGTACAGTGAATAAAGGGTAAAAAAACAGGAAAGTGAGGATGGAAAAGTGGGGTTCCCGTTCCTTCTTTTAAGTCTCTCTATGTGCCAGTCACTTCACTGTTGTGCACTATTCTTTATTAGGCTCTGGTGACCAAGTGACACTACAATCTAGTGAATCTAGTGATCTACAATCTACATACCCTTCTCTCTCTCTCTCTCTCTTTTTATAGTGGCTATCCTACTACAGCTATTTCCTCGATCTGGTTTTTGTACATGGAAATCGATGAACACGGTGCGTATATATAGGGTTTGAGCTCACTAATGAGTCTGGCGGAGAAAATCATGAACCAGGGTACTTGAAATTATACAGTTTACAAAAAGATGACTCACCTGTCATCAACAGGTTTCCATGTCCACGTTTATCAGAGATTCTCCCACATTTTAAACTATCATAATAATCAACAATCACATTTCTATTATCTTATTTTCTTTCTTCATTATTTCATAAATAACTTGCATCTTTTCTTATTATTAAGTTATTACTTTAAACTATTCTAACGACATTTCATAAAATACATTAAAATTTATTTATATATTTAGTATAATTTATCTTTATTATTATAAACAAAAAGGTACAAAACATTTTCTTATGGATTTTACATGCTTATGGTTATTCACTTAATTATATTGTAATAATGTACTTTTAGTTTTTCATTTATTGTTTTAACGATGTGAATTGAGATTTCAATGAATTTTAATGTTTAAGTTAAGGAAAAAGATATTTATTTTAGTATTTATTAATATATTAAGAATAATTATTATTATTATTTATTTTAAGATATTATTAACATAATAAATAGGTCAATGTAGTAAAAAAAAATTATAATTCAAATATTTTATATTTTAAAAAAACACTAACTAGCTGAACTATTGATTAAAGAAATCAAAGTATTATTTTTTATTAGAAAATTTAAGACAATGTAATTTTTCATACAATTCTATCATAATAAGAATCCTTTTTAACATCTTCAAACTATTACAAAATAATAAGTTAGTTTTAGAAACTCCAAGGACTCAATTTCAAAAATCTACGTAATAAGAATCAAATTAGAAAATTAATTTATAAATATGTTTAAAATTTCAAACTACAGTTATATTTATGCAATGGTCTAATCATGTCATTCCCAAGTTCTAACTTTCTGACTGACTAAAGTGTTTTATTTGACCATGCCAATGACAAAAGAAAATTCTTTAAAAGATAACTAATTTATACTTTATTTGCAAAGTAAATAAATAAAATTAATCGAAGGAAAATATAGGTAAAATGAAAATAAATAAAAACAAATAATAATTTAATTTTATATATAAGAAATACGTAATTAGATACAGATGTAATCCATTATATGTTTTACGAATAGTTTTTCTGATTAAATAAATAGACAATCGATTACATTCAATACTTAATTAATTACTCTATTCTTTTAAAATAAAATTGTAACTTTTTTGCAATTAAATATAAAAGGTGTAACACTTACATTTATTTTCTTTTACATTTGTTCTTACACCATTTCCAAAATCATTGTATTTTTTCCTTTTCTTTCTATCCTCTGTTTCCCACTTCCAACCACGTTTTCAGTGAATCAAAATAAAATAATTTATGTGAAATTTTACACAATATTATTATTGTAAAGCCCCGTAAAATTATAGTTACAATACTAGTTGATAAACTATAACTATGCACTGTATATCAGTATAATATAGTATTTGAACATAATTTTTTTCAAAATAATATATATAACATCCAAAATATCTAAAATTATCTAGTTAATTGAAAACCTCATTCCCCTATATAAATTTTTTTTTGGGAAGATGGTTAGGTGAAAATATACCTTTCTTAGAGATTTTTTAGAGTTTGGGTTTTTATAGCCTATGGATAGAGAACTGAAAATAATAAATATTTTGAAAAAAATTTGGTGTGTAAAAGTAAAAACCATCTCTGAGTGCTCTAGGGTGGAGGGTTTTTAATGGGAAAAAGCACTACAAGGCCGTAATCTTAAAAAATATAAGAGTTTATTTAATAATTTGAAATAGTTTAATCTTGTACTAACTAGGGCCGTTAACATGTTAAAAGATAAAATAATATAAATAAATTATAAAATAAAATAATATTGTATCAAAATCTAATAAATAAGTTCAAAATATTAAAAATATATTTAATAACAGTAATGTGTTAAAAATTAAGCCTCAATCAAGTTAAAGTTCAACAACAATCACTATAAATAAGTGATATGTTTAATAGATAAGTAGAGTGTTTTTTATCTGAGAATTCGAACTGATTTTGACTTTATTATCGGAACCCCTTGCAGGTACACACACTCACCTAATTGTGATCCTGGACCTAGAAGTTGAGAGTTAACCCATATTCAATAGTTGAAGGATAGTCCATCCAGTAGCTCAGAGCAAATCAAACCCACATAACAAAGTCCAAACTATCTCATCCAGTAACTGAAAGTCCAATTCATCAACAAGAGACTGAGAAAATGAGAAGAAAAAATTAATTGTTTCTAAGACATAAAAACAAATCTAAATCAAGCCTTGAGATTTAAAATTATGAATAAAAATAATAAACTTATAAAAAAAGATTAAAAAAATAGAATGAAAAAATAACCGAGATCTCTCTAGTTACTCACATAAATTTAAATTAAATTCATTTTTTTTTGTTTTCACTCCATCATTTTAATCGAATAGACAATTTGTAACACCCCAAAAATACATCTACTATTACAATACAAGTTCTACATATTTCTATACAAACTTAAAGTTTTTTAAAACATTCATAAAACTTATAGAAATACAAATATTTACAATATAAGTTTCAAACCAACACCCCAAGTTGTGCATCCCATACAGTGTGCAAGAACTCCCCCATCAGCTTCTCACCACTTGATATTTTAATCTATGTGACTTAGATTATCAGTTAATCTCGAAGATCTTTGTTACCACATAAACATCAATACTTAATACACAACAAACATCAGTTCATACATTATCCCAAATGTATGAATTCAATTTCATACCATTTTCATCATACAATATAATTTAAAATGTGATCCACAACATTCAAAAGTCTATTTGACATTAAAAAAAAACAACACTTAAATACTAAACCATCAAAATCTAAATATTTCTACAAGTTTAAATAATATATAAACAAAGAACACAATATATAAACACACAACATCCCTACAAGAGAAATTGAATATCCGGACCATGTCCCCTCTACATCTAGATATTCTATCTAGCCTAGGGTGCTATTAAAAATTAAATTTATTTTCCCTTACCTTAATTGTTTGCTTTCCAAGCAACCTCTAGAATTTTATCCTCTTAGTCTGGATAAGCTTCAAGATTTAAGTACCTAATGCAAGTTATCTAAACAAAATATAAATTCAATATATAGTAGAATAAGTTGAGAGGATTACTCTTCTCAACTGACTCCAACAATATTGATGATTAAATCTTAAGAAAAATAGAGAACAAATTATATTTAGAGCAAAACTAAATTTATTATGTTTAAAAATCTAACCGGATAGAAATATTTTTTTAACTCTTCAACTACAACGTGGTCCGATTAGATTTTAAAATAGATAAAAATTGAAAGAAAAAAATAAAAAGAGAATAGAGAGATTTAGAGAGAGAAAGGGGGAGAAATAAAAAAAAATTGTACTTTGGTGTAGGAGAATAGGTTCTCTGTGTGTCACACATTTGACTTAATTAGTAATTAAATCAAAATAGCACTAGCATAATATTTGAATTTAAAATTATTTAATTATTTATAGAATAAGATGAATTTGTATATATTAGAAAATAATAATAATCAATTGTTTTACGCAGTTATCAAATCATATATTACGCATAATTGATATGATTTTTAAAATAACTATTGTAAACATTAAGAAATTCATCACATGTAATTATTTATGATTCAATAAAAGTGAATAACTAGTATACACAGAGAATTCATAGCTAATTTTTCACTAAAGGATCTAAAAATCCTAACATTTTTTTTTTTATATAAAACAGTGCAATCCTTAAAGGATAAAAAAGATTTGTTTCATAATTCTTGCAAATATCACATATACTAATTACTCTATTCACCCAAAATAAAATCACATCAATTCCTTAATGTAGAACTGCATTAAAACGTATATATTTAGAATGGACCCATATTTATCTTTGGATAAATTTTAATAAAAAAAACTTTATAACAAAAAAATACTTTTTCCTAAATGCACTTACCTGACATTGAATTCGAGGTCAGATAAGTGGTCTACGTGCACGATTATATGCCATACTTTAATATTATATATAAAATAAGGCTACACTCATTTGATTTCTTATAGCTTCATTATTTTATGAAGTACACATGCATTATTGCATGATATTTTTTTATTAAATATATAATCATCAATTATTCAATTATCATTTTTTATAATTTTTTTTTGTTATTATGTGTTAAGAAGTGATTGTGTCTGTTGGTGCATGGTCACAGTTTTTGGGGAGATAAAATTCACATCCTTTATAAACTTGTTGGTATTACATGTAAAGAAGTGATGAAACAAATGGAAGTGACTGTGTCTGTTGGTGTCATGTCACTGTTTTTGGAGCAATATATAAAGTCCTCAGTGAGCATATAAGCATTAAAAAGACAATGGCAATCTATATCAAAAATAGAATCAAAGAAGTTGTGTTCATCATGATTAGAAGTATTTTTTTAAAGGTGAAATTGTACATGATGAGTGACATAACTTTAATAAAAAAGTAATACATAAAAATAGTGTATGGGTGTGACAATTTTTTTGTATTATTTTTGCATTTAAATTATGTTACTCATTTATGACTTCGCTTGTTTTTTTTGGATTTGTTAATTGTGTAAATTGAAAAATATGAATGTAGAAAGAAAATATTTGACAAAACAATGAAAAAAATTGTGTAATAATTTTTTTCTTGAATAATTGAATAAATTGTGCAATAATATCATTGAATGATTTAACAGTTACTTTAATAAATAGTGTGAGTTTCTTAAAAATATAAAATAAAATAATATAAATTTTTTTGATAATTTGTTTGGTTTATTTAACAAATTATTTATAATGTGTTTGTTCTTGTTCTCATTCACAACTAATAAAATTTGTTGACACGTACAACCTACATTCACAACTAATGAATATATGTTTCAAACACAAATACATAAATATATGATTTAGGTTTCAAAACATTTACATAATTTCAAAACATAAATATATAATTAATTTTTTTTTCAATAAAATAAACTCATTCACTTTCAACTCACTTTCCATATATTCAAATAACATAATTTTCAATTCTCTTTCCTCTCATTTTCTTTCCCTTCCACTCAAATATCAAACTCAGTGTATGGTCATCTAAAATATCAAATTCAGTGTAAACATCCTACATTTTGGGTTTTTTACAAATGTTTTGGAAGAGGAGGTGAAAACAAGGATTTTTTTGAACTATAGTTTTTAGTTGTTGCATTTCTATGTTTATGTTAAGTAATCAATTACAGCTAGGGACTTTAAACAACCATATAAACTTTTTGTAAGTTTTTGCAGAATGAGTTTGAATTTTCTCAATTATTAAAATTTTATAATAAATTAAAATATTCCTAATACTTCCAATTAACACAAGAGACAACTATTGATGATTTTGTAATATGCATATTAGATCATTATCTTTGTTTATAGAGGACTCTGACGTTTTTTGGTCTGTGTACATGTAATGTAAAAAGTGGCTGTCATGTCAGAGGTATCTTAGACAAATATGACTACCTTATCATAGCTAGAGGCATAGAAGGTTAACACATCCTTACTATTCCTTATTTAATATATTTTTTTTATATAAATATACTATTTTTTATGAATATTTGTTGCTTAAAATTTTTTTTATAAATGTATATATTTTGTATATGTTTTTCACTCAAATTTAAAACCATGGTTAAACTAGAGCAACGCACAAACTAATCTAAATTGAAAAATTAATAAATTGACTCCGAAGTTAGAAAGTGTATACTTACACATTGTGAAGAGTAATTTACATAAAAAAATTGTGTTTGATTAATGATCAAATGAAAAAAAAAATCCTTTTAAATTAAGAATAGAGATAATAGCTCTAACGAAATTCATGTCTTACTTAATTAATTGATAATACTTACAATGAGACAATGAAATAAATGTGGAATTTGTTAAGTGGGTTGCTAAAATGAAGTTAATTAAATTAAAAATGACATATTTACATTCTCATCTCTAATAACACGTTACCTCAATAATAAATCTGTTAATCTTTATCATAAGGTAAATGCTAATAAATTTTCTTATTACATTATTAAAAAATTAAAAAGAAAAACATTTTGTTATTGTACTAAAGATGTAGTTTTCTTTATAAAAAAATAATAAATTAATAGAACTATTTAAGAAATGTTACCATCCATATACATTACATAAAAGTATCAATATAACTACCATTACAAAAAACTAGTTTTTATTAGAATTATTTAAAAAAATATATTTATAGAGAAAGTAATATAAAGTGGTAGTTAATGATTGGCGTGGATATAGAGTATTTTTGTGCATAAAGTAGTGTAGACACAATCTTATAAATATTTATAATTGGAGGCTAATCATGTCAACTTCTGCTGCGCCGGTTAAACATATTCTTGTCGAGTAAACAATCACTCTCATCAATGTTTTTCACATGAAAATTTTAATCAATAATTTATTAATATTTTTCATAAATTTATTTAGATATTTATTTTATTGTTGTGTATAAAAATTATTAGAAAATAAACTTTGAATATAATTTTATATTGAAAAAATTATGGTTTATATCTACTCATATACCATAATTACCAAACAATTAATATGTAAGTAGATGTTTACATATACTCATATACAATAATTTAATGCGATCTTTAATATACTACTTTAGGTGGAGATTAGATATATCAAACATAAAAAAAAAATTATTAGTAGTTTAATACTAAGTAATAATACTATAGGTCTAACAAATTTTATTATTATAAGTTTTAATATTATATTAAAAAGTAAATTTTAAATGTAAGTTAATTTTATGAAATTTGATTTATAAATAAAGTTTACACCATTTTTATAATATAATTTGACTTTATTTCTAATTTACTTGTGATATTTAACTAAAATATTTTTGAACTTTAAAATTAGCTAGTGTAGAATTATCAAACTAAATTCTGTATATTCTAATGAAAATCTTCTATTCACATAATCATAAATGGGACATTGATAATGGGTTTAAACAACGATCAAATTATACTTTTTACAAACTTAACGATATGGATTAATAAAAAAATGTTAAAAATCCTATCATAAAATGGAAAAGATAATTATTTGAAAATAATCAAATCAATCTTAAAGACGATAATAATTTTTAAAAGAATGAATTTCTTAAAAAACAAATAACTGAAAGTGAAAGTTACATATAAATGAAAAAATAATTTATTTTTATCGATAAATAATAAATAAAATAATATGGAATATTTGAGGATGTTTTAATTTTTTTATAAAGATAATATTCAATAAAAAAGACATTAAACCAAATCTACAAGATTTAAGAGAACTAGATTCTTTTGTGTTCCAAAATCGACATTATCAAAAAAGATTTCCTAAAACTTTCATAAAGAACCAGCTGCCAAGAAATCTTATTTTATATATACTTAAGTGTTCCACAACCTTATATAAAACATATATATTCCAAAGTATAAACAATACAAGCTACAAAAAATACGTATACAAAATACAATCATATTAAGATCATAAATATATTTAAGCTCCTCAAAAAATCTCTTCAAAGGCATAACTTTCACTCACCCCATCCATAAAAATAATGTCCAAGCCAAATTTTACGTACAACATTGAATTACACAATTTTACAAAAATGACTACAACATCAACATATTGCACTCCAATCCGGATCACTAGATCATATATTTCTAGTCATATACTATACCTTGCATTACTAAAAAAAAAAATAGAGAAAAAAAACTATTCTGCCAAAATTTGAATTGGATCATTTACAAAATTTCATCCATATCACCCATCCTTTGTTTATATTAGATAACTATTAGAGTGTATTTATTGATATTTTTTTACAAATATAACATATCTAATATATAATTTTTTTCCACTTACATTTTTATTCATAACTTCTGAATTGAAAATCTGGTTTAAAATAAATCTACCACTGAGGTGTTAATTAAGATATTTATAATCTTTGTTGGAACTTGTTGATATATTAAAATAAAAGATGGGGTACATAGTTTGAATGGTCAATTAAATTACCCCAGAAGAACCACATATCTCAAGCACCAACCACGATGTTGCTTGTTGGTAATGTGCATTTGAATTCATTATTATTATTATTAGTACATGATGCACTTAAATCTGTAATGAGTCAAAAAGTGTGATTAAAGAGCAGAAAGAAACCAAAAGTGCATAAGAATTCTACATAGAATTTAATTAATGGAACCGGCTTATACATGCATTATTTGACTTTGTTGTTAATTCACAATTAAGTCTCCTTGTTAGATTCTTTTTAATCAATTATGCTATATTAAGTATGATACACCTTATCATAATTCATAACCTATCTTCTTGAACATCATAAAACTTTATAGTGATGAGAGATCATCTTTGTTTCATCATTAATCTAATAAAAAACATAATACATAGTTAATTAAAAAAAATTAACGATAATAAATTATTGTTGTTACTTGATATATCAATCTAATTGAGATGTCAACTTAAATGAAATGTCAAGTAACATAATGATATCTAACATTAAAAAAAAATTTTAGAAAAAAATCAACGAAAATTACGGAAGTAATGTTTTAAATAAATAGACGTAATTTACAAGTAACTTTAGCAATGATTTTAAATTACAATATGTTATCTTGTTTTAAATTATAATAATCGATTTGTAAACTCATAGTTAGCACTTTTGCATACAAATCACATGTTCTACTTCCGATCCATTCACATAATTGATTACGACATTAGCAAGATCGGTTTGAAATTATATCCTATTATTTATTCCTATTTTTGACTTTTTTTTTAACAATTATTTCTAACATGTAAACCTACCACACTTTTTTTCCCTTCCTTTTTAGCAAATCATGACTCCAATCCCATCAAATAATTGTTTTCGTAACGAAGAACATTCAAGGGTGGGCAATATGTTTCTTTTAATTCCCAAAATATTTTAATTTATAAAATAACACAGTTAACGAAAATATGTTTGAACTAGATTCCACATGAATTTGAGTAGTTTTTTTTAGATTAATATGAAGTATTTATGAATTTTGTTAACAACTAATTTTATATAATACTTAATAACTATTTTAGGGATCTTTCCCATAATTATTTTTTGATTATTTAGATAGTTATAATACTAATATGAAGTATGTATTATTTTTTTATTCATTTTTACATATTAATCTTGATAAAAGAATTTGGTTAGTCATATTTAATGATGAATCTCCACTTTTGGGTAGGGGTGACAATGCAGGCTGACTTGTTTCGTATAGATTCGTTCCGTGTTTAGTTCGGAAAATACGGGTCGGGTTAGTCCGCCCCACACAAAGAGTGTAAGATCATTTCACTAACCCGCTCTGCATAAGAGGTAGCCCGCAACCTTGCAGACCAGCCCGCATAAGAAAAATATTTTTTAAAAATTAAAATTTAATTATAAAAAAATATTTCTGCCGCTAAAAAATTAAAATTTCATAATTGTTTTAATTCATTCAATTAAGATAAAATATATAAAGGCATTCAAGTATGAGAATTGTTAGAAGGCTTGATTAAAAATAATTAAAATTTTGTTTTGCATATATTTTTCTTCTATATGTATGTAAATGTATGAGAGTATCTTATCAAAGTTTTGTTATAAAGTATTTTAATGAAATCTATTTTTATATTATTTTTATTAAAAAAAATTCAATATAAACTTTATTTAAAACTAAATTCACTCTTATTTTTAATATTAACTTCTTTAGATGATTAAAATAAAACATACTTTTTTTGGTACATTAAATCTATTTATTTTAAAATAAAATAAAATAAAGGTCACACTGCAATAATAATGTGAGTGAGATATGTTTTTTTTATTAAAAAAATTAAATAATTTTTATTTATTTATGCGGACCAGCGGACCAACCCGTCTTGCCCTGCTGTTAGCCCGCATAGACTGCAGGTAATGCGGGACGAGCCTAAGCGAGTCAGCAAGCTAGATTAGTGAACCTGTCTCACATTTTTTTAGTAGCCGCCCCATGGCCTGCCCCACATTACCACCCTTACTTTTGGGTAACCGTTTTGTGAAGCTTAATCTTTGTGAAACTACAAGAAAAGGAAAAATTGAAGGAAGTGGGCCAGTAGATTTGTAATTTATGGGCCTTGTTGCAAACTTTTAAAGGGCTTCATTATGCACTCCCATAATTTGAATGTGCATTCCTATATAGGTTGTGAAATGACCAAAAGTACTCACAGGTCAATTGATACACAACCCTACTTTTATTTATCTATCACATTTCTTCTTTGTTAGTCTCTTTGGTGCACCCCTCCATTTGTTGTGTTTGTGTGTGAGAGTCTTTGTCAGACAAGCATTGTCTTCTTAAAAATTGTTGTCGACTTCGTTGCATTGCTACCACGGTAGAATAGGTTCATTTTTGTATTTTGTTCTTCACTTTCACCGGTACTACATAATTTTGGAATGATAGACCCAGAACGTGTCCAAATTGTAGAATATGAAACATATTTGATATTTTTTAACATAATGGATTGTGAAATCTAGAATGTTAAAAAATTTGTTTTTTGAATTTTTTTAATTCTAAGTGAATGTTTTGACATTTGGCAGAGACATGGTTAGAACTAGTAGGTCGTCTCAGGCCAAAGCCCATAGAAGTGATAGAGAACATGTTGCCCTTACACTTGATGTGGATGTTTTTCCAGCAGTTGTAAGAGGTCTGGATAAGCAACAAGGATATGTTGGCAACCCTTCTATTACGCCATTGCTACTCAGTTACACTGACCATACCGCCTTACAACTTTGGAGGGTGAGGATCGAGGCGAATTGAAGTTGGTCTCGCACGAACTTATGCTTGAGATCCCTTATCCTCAAATTGAGTCTGTTGTGGTTAACAACAAGTTGTTGCCATTGTGCAACATTAGTTATGAGATCCCTGATAAAGGTCTCATTTCAACCTTTGTGGAAATGTTCCATCGTAAAACTAAAACCCAGTTGTCATTTCAACGAATGTATGATATATTCATGAGGATTGTCAGCATCTTGCAACGCATGATCAATTGTGAATATATATCGAAAGACACTCCAACATGGGATGGAATCCAAAGGACATTGCAATTAATCCATGACATCATGAATTAGGGGGTCGTTTACTCCATACGTATACATGTTGTATGGGACAAATGAGACAAACATAATTCTTATATAGTTTTTATATGTACTTATATTTTGTATTTTAAAATTAGAATATACAATAACTTCTAATAATTAATATACAACATATTCTCATTCTTTAGCCTATGGGTTTATTTTATGTGAATTTTACATAATAATTTATATTTTTGTAAAAGAATTTTATTTTGTATTAAGTGACTTATAAAGAATAAAAATTTTAAGTATTAAATAATGTATTCTAGATTGTACTTTTAGAGTATAAAAGATGTATTCCACAATGTACAATCTAAAATACATCTTTGTGTTCTAGATTATACAATATATAATACAATTTTTAAAGGATAAATTTGAAATGTCCATACATATATGGGAGTGCAGTTTCAAATTATAGGGGTACAGAGTGAAATTTCTGCTAGTAGTTACATCTCGAGAGAAGCCCACGATCTTGAGAAATGGGCCTGGTGTAGGGGGAATTAGTCCAAATAGAGTGATTGAGGTACTTGTGTCATCTAGTGAGATAATAACATGTTTATTTGAAGATGGTCAGGATATTCAATTAAGACCGTGTCTTTTAATATGTTTATTTACTCATTCCATTTTAAAAAAATACTAATTTGATCATTATACGCATATAATTAGTATTTAAATTTAAAAATTATGTATTTTTGTTCTTACAGTTACATTTCTCTTATTCTGAATTACATGCTAAAAAGGTATATAAAAAAAAATTAAAATTAGTAATTTAAAAAAATATAAGTAACATAAAAAAAATTAAGAAAGTATGTATAAAAATTAATATTCGTAATTTTGACAAGAAATAAAAGAATAAATAATTTTTTTATAATAACTTTCAAGACTATCGGTAAAAAGTATTTACAAATTATCCCTAAATGTTAGTTAAATATGGAGTATATTTAAAAGAAGCAATTTATATCTGTATATTATTACTACAACATTTACTTTCAATTTTGGAGAGTGATACACTAAAAAAATATTATTAAAAAAATTAATAATTTTAGAAAACAAAATAATTAATCACTATATTGATTAAATTAGAGCTCATTTTATAAATTAAAAATTATTCATGTATAAAACAGTTTTTATTATTAATAAAAATTTAAAAAATAGTTTCTAAATAAGTATATAACTATTAGCTACCAAACTTTTAACTACTAACTACTTATATTTTAAAGTAGTCTTAATTAGTATTTTAGACACTAATTTAAAATCTAAAATATTAGTAGTTAAATTTTTTGTAGTTAATTTAAATATCAATTTATAAACTATTTTATAATAGTTTATTAATAATAGAAACTACATTATATACTAATAATTTTTTAGTCTAATAATTAATTAATTTTTTCTTTAAATTTAATTACTATTTAATAATTTTGTTGTAGTGAATTTGATATTCAAAATTAAAACAATTTAAAATGAATATATGTTTATATATATAAATTAAAATTAGTAATTTTATCTTTTGAATTCCATGCAAGAAGATAATGTGGGGCATCATAGAACGGGAGTAAATTCCACCTTTACATTGTATTCACTCAATGTAGAATAAAAAAAAATCACTTAATAATAAAATTAATAAAAATAACTCATTTAATAATATAATTAATGAAAATAACTCATTTAATAATATAATTAATAAAAATAACTCATTTAATAATATAATTAATAAAAATAACTCATTTAATAATATAATTCATAAACATAACTCTTTTAATAATATAATTAATAAAAATAAATCATTTAATAATATAATTAATAAAAAAACTCATTTAATAATATAATTAATAAAAATAACTCATTAAATAATATAATTAATAAAAATAACTCATTTAATAATATAATTAATACAAATAATTCATTTAATAATATAATTAATAAAAACAACTCATTAAATTATATAATTAATAAAAATAACTCATTAAATAATAAAAATAACTCATTCAATAATATAATTAATAAAAATAATTCATTTAATAATATAATTAATAAAAATAACTCATTTAATAATATAATTCATAAACATAACTCTTTTAATAATATAATTAATAAAAATAAATCATTTAATAATATAATTAATAAAAAAAACTCAT
>Ga0123342_1003578_pt1 | contig 24801 bp, 9 predicted proteins | sample Turbeawhitnodule_FD_89960 | JGI IMG/M metagenome (GOLD analysis project Ga0123342, IMG submission 89960) | Root nodule microbial communities of legume samples collected from Mexico - Turtle bean Mexico white nodule | ecosystem: Host-associated > Plants > Roots > Nodule | place: Mexico: Nepantla... | reverse complement strand
TGGAGCGTATTCAGTTATAAAATCATTTAATGCTCAGTCAAAGCACAAAACAGTTTTCTGTTATGGTCCCAAAACAAACAATCGGTTGAATGCTCGAATCAATCGGTTGTTTTGGTTTGACAGTAAGTCAACCATCAAAAACAGTTTTCAACCTTTCTAAAAACACCTAAGTATAAAACAATCGGTTGTTTCGACAAAACAAATTGTTTTTCACTTAGTTTGAAAAACACTTTTCTTTTAAAAGGTTTGAGAATGCTTAAGCTTTGGATTCAATCAAGAGTGGATTTATACAAATAATCTACCCCAGATCCTATCTAAAGACAGCTCAGCAACAACAAGCACATCCAGCCTTCCATCAACCTTCAAAGGGTTTGGATTCTTCAAAGCTTGAACACACTTGATTCAACAGAGTTGTCGATTGAAATGCTCACACACTTTAGATAAGACCTAAATCATTTAGGAGACAAAAAGCTCACTAATCACTCAAGCATAATTTCTTTACAATATTCAAAATCTAGGTGAAGATACATGAGGTAAGACATCCTATTTATAGAAATGGGCGCCTTGGTGGGCAATATGGGGGAGGGGTAGAATAGGTATACGAGAGGGGCGACCTAGGGGTTTGACCTAGGTCAATACTGTTCTTTAGTCCCAACTTTTAGAAGCTAGGGCTACATTTTAACCCTAATGGACAAGACATAAGCTAAAATGATAAATACACCCCCTATTATGCTAAATGGACCATACTCAACTGATATTAAAAACAAAGAAACTAGCTGATGCTCAGCTCCCATGGTTTGAGCTCTACTCCTGGTGATCCTCTGAGGAATGATGAGCTCTGAAGCATTTCCAAGTTGTGGGTCCTGACCTAGCCCTGGATCTTGTGTCATGGTCTGGGTCATCCTTCTGGAGGGTTGGGCTTGGTCAAGGGATGCTCTATCTCTCAGTTCTTCATCAAGTACTCAATGCTACTTCTAGCTAAGTGTCGAGTACACAATGTCTATCCTAGAAATGCAACACAAGTTGTTTTGAAAGACTAAATAGGAAGCTCTCAATGAGAAGATATACAAAGTGAAGAATTTATAAAAATGAAACTCCTTCGTAGTTGTTTAGCTCACAAACTATTTCTATAAGTCTTAAGAAGTTTGGAAATATCTTTGTGCATGTAGCATTCATGTAGTATGTGTATGTTCACTTGTTCATGTTTTGTTCAAGAATGAGGAAACTTCCTTTAATGGATGTTCTAAATCAAACTTTTGTATCGTGTGCTTTCACTTTTTCTTATGTTAGAGTTTTTTCAAAACATGATTGTATGTTAATAACTTTTCTTGTAGTGCAAAAGATAATTTGTTTTCTCTAAATTTTCTCTATTACTCTGACAATAGTAAATTGAGCATACAAACTGAGACGGTTGTTTGTTTGTGTCAAAATCAACTTTGAGATTCGTTCGGATCAACTTGTGAGTTTTTTTTTTTTTCTTAGATTATCTTCATATTTAATCAATGTCACCACAAAAAAAATCATTAAATAGAAATCAACTTTAGAGACAAAAAATAATTAGTTACTATATTGACTAAATTATATACTATTATAAAGACTAAAAATATATTGGTATATAAAATAATTTCTATTATTAATAAAATTTATAAACTAGTTTCTAAATTGATATTTAATTAGCTACCAAGATTTTAGCTACTAATTAATTTAGATTCTAAAATTGGTAATTAAAACTTTGATAGCTAATTAGATATCAATTTAGAAACAAGTTTATAAATTTGATTAATAATAGAAACAATTTTAGATACTAATAATTTTTGTAGTCTTTAGAATAATATCTAATTTAGTGTAACTAATTATTTTTCGTTTGTAAAATTGATTTTTATTTAATATTGTTTTTATAATGTATATTTTGATGATTCCATGTCTAAAACTTCGTATACTCTCTTAAAGTCTTGCTCTTTTATGCCTTTATATAAAGTGTGTCTCCTCTTCATATATGTCTTGTTTTATAAACTCTGTTCTATTCTCTATGAATTTAGAAATTTGTGCATTCAATTAGACTTCCTTCGTCTTTTGCTTACATTTCATTTAGTATTTTACTTAGTGTTTTGCTCTTTACTAAACATTGTATCGTGACATGAGTTGTAAACTTTTATATTGTTTTATTTTTTTAAAATTATTATTTTTTTATCGATAATAATAAATAAATATAAATCAGTTTAAAATATTTCAACCCTTATTTAAAATTATTTAAAACCATGAATGTCATGGGTAAAATTCTCATATTTAAAATTGCATATAGTCACATAAGCTTTAAAAAAATGGTTGGGAGAGTTATCATTATTTTAATTTAATTAGTGGAAACAATTTATGGTACTATAAACATTATGGCAGGATGACGAAGTTGAAGAAAGAAAGAGAACAAATTAGCTTTTAACACTTTTATTTTTCTTTCACTTTTAAAGTGTCTAATATAATTATCCAATAAAGAACATGTGAAGTGTGGATGGAAAAATATTTAAGAGTAAAAGAGATAAGAGTGTTTCTTTTAATGAAGAAAGTGAGAAAATATGTCATTTTAAATAAAACCAAACAAAAAAAATTCTAAAACTAACCAATTGTGAATTAAACAAATAAATCTGTTTATATTAGGTTATAAATTGGCTCCCACGTATCCAAATTCTAAACATGATTATTAAATATAGTCACTTGTAACATCTTGTATTTTAAACAATGTGAATTATAAAATAGGTAAACTATGTACAAAATATTAAAATTTTAAAATTAAAAATATCAACTTACGTTCAAACATTTTTAAAAAAGAGAATTAATTTTCTGATATCAAAACAAAATTGTTTTGTCTAAACCAGTCTATAGCCGAATCTCAACCATCAATTAGTTAATTTAGAAACTGAAAATACAGTTAGTGGTTTAGATATTCGTTTGTATAGAATTTGTACTTCAGAAATTGTAGAAGATCATGTCTCTTCTCACACCAATTACTTGTTGTGTTATTTGTTAGCACAAGATACAAATAAAAGTATAAAAATATAAATTTGAATTTAAATTTGAATTTAAAATATTTGAATTTATAAAAATCCAAATTATATTTGTAACAAATATAAATATGGATTTAAATTTTATTCAAATATTTAGATTAGATTGGCCATGATCACCCTAGTCCAATCTTATAAATTTTAAGATTAAAAATTCAGATTTTTCGATTTTTAAAATCTATATTAACAAAATAAAAATCTGATCTGAAAGAGAATTATAAAATATAAATCAAATAAAAACTAAATTTACATAAATAGATTTTGAATGGATAAATTGGAACAGTTTGGTCTAATTGGAATTTTTGTCCATCCTTAATTATTATGATGGTAGTAAAAAAATTAAAATTAGACTTCCCATGAATAAAAATCCTGACCTAATTTTTCACTTAAAAAAACATTATGAGAAATATAATCTTTTTAATAATATTAATTTAAAAATATTAAAATAAATTATTAAAGTAAATTAATTCAAATTATTTAAAATTTTTAGTATTATATTTAATTAAAAAGTGTGAAATTAATTTATGAGTTTAAATAAAAATTTTAAATTCCCTATATTTATTAAATTAAAATAATGTTTAGAAAATTAATTGATATAAAATATTAATATTAAATTTTAATTTAATAACTTAAGTTATTAATAATAAATTAATATTTTTACTATTAGTAGTGTTATATAAGAAATAATTAATTAATTAATTAATTATTATTAATTAGAAAATTGTATGTAGCACAAACATTGACATAGACATTGATACGACACGGACACGAACATGAAAATATGTATAATCTCTAAAATGTTGGACACAGAGACACAAGTCTATATATTATATAATTATGATAATAAATATTTATGTGTACAAGTATGTTTGAGTTTTTTGTAGCAGAAAGATGTTTTTCATGACTGGTTCAAAATGATTTGTTATTTATTTTTATAATCATACTAAAAATTTATACAATAAATTTGAGTTTTTAAAAAGTTAATGTATTTTTCCTTTTTAAAATTGTGTTAGAATCGTCAGAAATTCAATAAATATATTTTAAATTAAACATTTCACTAATACGTGTTCTATGAGTGTTAGTGTGCGTGTGTTTGACACAAACATACAAACATACCATTTAAGTGACTGTTATTTTATTAATTGAAATTTATTATGGTTAATAAAGTTAGCGTGAGGAAATAGAATTTTCATCTTTATTTTTTTTATTGAGAAATCATAAAAGTACGATTGAATTATTTTTTTATAAAGAATATTTACTCAACTATTATTGATATCATGTTGTATTACTTAAACAACTTTAATGATTGTGATGCATATGTATGCAAATAGAACGCATATTTTTTTTATTCATTTATTTCGTATTCAATTATCAATTATTTACTTCTTTTGGTTATTATCGTACCAATTAATGATATTTTGTTGTGTGTTATACATTCTTTTTTAACGAATTTAATACGAAACCTATAAATATATTTACAAGTAAAATTTATTATTATATTATAGTATGATAAATTATTAAAAATAAATTTATACATTATTAATTTCAAAATTAAATTAAAATTTCTAGTATTAACTTAAATAATTAATTTAAATTCATTTGTTTAGTTTCTAAATTTTATTGTAATGAATTATTCTAACAATTATTTCAGAATGGAATTTCTCTGAGAAAAAAAGTTATAAACTTCAAATATTTAATATAATAATAGTAATATAATAAATTTACTAATTTTAATATAACATTAAATTTTTTATCATTAATTTATACTATTAAAATTAACATTTTTAAAATTCTTTTAATTCTTTTCCTAAAAAAAACAATTCAGAATTGGGTTTTTATTAGTCGAGTTTCGAACAATTTTGTGAAAACTATGTTGAGAATTTGGATTTTAAGAACAAAATTCTGTTGTTCTTCAAAACTATTATATCCATGCTCAAATTTTTTTGCGAACTTTGTTTTTGAATAAATTCATGTTCATTCTATCACCCTCTTATGAATTGATATCCAATTATACTTTTGTCTTAGTTGCTTCTAAGGAGACATTTCAAATTTATTTGACCTAATAGTAATTAAAAATTGTGCACTTGCATATGTATATATATAACAGAGGATCCATGTTCATCATTATTAGATAATATATCCGTTTGAGATTTTTTATGACCTTTCTGCCTCTCATGGCCGTTGAAGCAAATCTGATTCATTGATCCACTTTCAATTAAATTTTCTTTTTATGATTATAATTTTTGTTCACAAAACTCAAATTCGGAAGAAAATAATTCACACGCCAAAGATTAGATCCCATGTGAATTTTTTAAGGGAAACAAATTGTACACTTAAAAAACAGGAACTAATTAAGATATAAAAAAAAGGCATATGAGAGTGACAATTTGTAAAATATTGTGAATCTTGCTTCTTCTAAAAGCTTTTATTTAATAAAATTAACAATAATTATTTTATTTATAAAATGATTAATAAATATTAAAGTATTATATGAAAAAGTGGACGACTAACTCAACGTTACAATATCATAATAAAATTACCAATAATTATTTTATTTACAAAAAAACATTAGACGAAAGGAGGAGAAGTTAAACTCAGTTTTACAAAATCAATTTATAAAATAAAATTTGTACTAATTTATATACTTTATTGTTATCTCTTAACGATATGGGATAAAACATATTATTCTTCTCTTCTTCTAATCTCATTGTTCTCTCACATGATTTCTTGTTCTTAGCACTATTTTTGCATGTCTGAAATTTCATAGAAAAATAATAATTTTTTGTTTTATAGAGAAACTAGTGTATTTTGACGAGATATAAAAAAAAGGTGATAAAAGGGTAAAAGATTTTATAAAGGGAGGACTATGGCGAAATGATGGTTTAGATATCATGATAAATTTCAAAACTATTGGGAGTGTATAAAGTAAAAAAGGTGTAAAATAACAACCACGTTAAAAATTTTGCAACTGACCCGTCATGTACCAGCCCAAAAAGAATTATTTGCGTGCATTGATACTCTGTTCTTACACAAATGGTAAATTCTGCAAGCTAATCAATTAATAATAGAGTTAAATTTTTAGAAACAACGATTTTAAGTAAATTAATTAGAAATTAAAATCTGGTGGTTAAAGTAAACTCTTAATATTTGTTAAAAAAGTTACAATAGGTATATTAATTCTTACAATGGTTAGGTCAATATTTAAGAAACCAGAAATGCTAGTTATATTAGTTTTAACATTGAATACATTAATTTTGAAAGAAAGATTTATATTTTGATGTTTTTGATTTCTGAATCAGCTGATTTTGTCTCTGCCATTCTTCTTGAACAATTTGAATAATTTGAGTAATGCAAACTTAATTTAATTAACAATGGTAGGTACAAAAGAATTTGGTTGCAAAAAGTGCCAAACAAAAGAGTCACTCAATGACATTACTCACCCATTTCCCTAGGCAACACTTGGTCCCACCCGATGCCAATGCCCATATGAATATTTTTTTTTATTTAATATTGAATCTCTCCTTTATTTTTCTTTTAAAAAAATAATACAAAACCAAGCTTCTTATATTTATAGGATCTTGAGGAAGAAATAAATTAAGGAAATTAAGAGAAAGGATTTTAATAGTAGTAGTTGAATTGAAATTTTATTTTTTATGATTAAGACTTTATTGTTGGAACCCACAACTCCATGGACATAACTATTTAAGAGATAAACATGCACAAGGGATGGATAGCCCCTGGAGAGGATCCCACTCCATGTGAATGGTAATAATAATTAAAACATTTGAACAATTAATATCACTATCAAAAGTTACCCAATTTAACCCCTTTGCAAATTCTTTTTTCTAAAATTTTCAATTTTTATTTGAATTTACAAACTCTATTAATTAAACTATATTTGACTCAAAGTTTACCAACTAAAGTATCTAATTATTTTCCCTAAAAAAATCACTTCTTGAAAATCTCACCTCATACATTATAATGAACTTTAATTTAATTGTTTTAGTTAAATTTCTTTCTTCCAAATTTTCAATGCTATTTTCCATCGAAAAATTATTTAGTGAGAACAAAATAAAGTGTGTTTATCTATCACTTGAATATAATTATTTGAAGGTTAAATAAAACTAAGTAACTAGTTAATGTAGTTGTAAGGTCCTTCTTTTCTCTATTATTCTCATTTACATATTAATTTTTTTTCTTTTATGTTTTTTGAAATTATTCTTTTTTTAATCTTTTTCTCTATTTTCATCTCTTTGAACTCCGTTCTTTAAGAATATGATCATGCCTCACAATAGCTAGAAGATTCTAAAAATCGTTAACTAAACATGATCATCGTTAGAGACTTTAGGTGTTGAACATCTTCTCACTCAATTTTGTAGCTCTCAAGAACGTAAAAGAATCTACTTTAGTTAAGTCTTAATCGGAAAGTTTAAACATGAAGTCTTTCTTTTGTAAAATTCCTTTTAGTATGACCTTTATTTGCACGCTAAGTTTGAAGGTCTCGAATTGCATTTGAGTATGAAGTTCTAGGGTTACATGTAAGAGTAAAGCTCTCTAGAAGAAACTTAAGAACACCCATTGTATTTGCATCTAATGTTCTCCCATAACATGTGAAGAAAATCGGTTGCAGTTGCATCTAATGTTCTACAGTTTACTTGCTGAAATTGAAGAACATCAATTGCATCAATTGCATCTATGTTTGGTGTTCTTTAGTTGCATGTAGAACTGAAAAACATTATTTGCATCTGCACATGATGTTTCTTGTAACACATAGAGGCTGAGTGACGTTAGTTATGTGTGTTGGGCATTCCTCGTGATCATGTTAAGTTTAGAACCTTTGTTTTTAATTGTAGAACTAAAGCCTCTCTTTTCGTCCAAATGGAGAATGTATCATCTAAGTTATTCTAATGAGTACTTCATCTGATATCCTTGCTCAATGGAACAATTATAACTTAAACATGCTTAATGCCTTTTTTAAGAGATCTTTTCGTTGTCTCTCTAAATATTTATGTTGTGTATATGTTTGTTATATGCTAAAATTATTTAATTGTGTTTTTTGATGATTATTGCTTTAATGACATACTTGTGTATGATATGTGATTTTTGAGATCACAAACATTGGAAGATAGGTAAACCATGGTTGTGTTTTGGTATTAAGCAAAAATCTATGTTATAACATAGATTTCGTAACTTCACTAATGATATAAGTAATGTAAACTAAGATATCTAGTGATGAGAAGTCAAAGGAGGTTTATTTAATGTTAAACCACATGTTGGAGTTTGAAAGAGTGAATCAAAATGGATGTTGAAGTCTGGATAAGGATATACTTTGAAATCACCTTGTTACATATATTCGAGGTTTGCATACCTAGGGTTCTAAAATGGGTCAGGTGATAAATCTCTAGTGGAGAATGTTTACTATAGGTCTTCTGAAAGACATATGTAGATATTTCTTAATGAATATCTTGATTATGTGAATTCATGTGTGATTCGTATGTATGTGTGTATGCTTCTAATACAAATGATGTATGTGATTATGTGTTTCAATATTAAATTGTATAAACTTATAATTTATGAGTTTTATTGCAGTTATTTTTTTTTAAGCTTATCCTTGTGTTGACTATGCTTGGAGGTACATATACATTTTCTTTTTTTTATTTTACAAAAATATTTGGGTGTATATAAATGTTTGTACAACTTTTAATGTCCGATTCCCACACAAATTTTATCTTGAATCCAATCATTCTATCATTGATCTTTTTTTGTTGTTTTTTTAATCTTCCACTCTTTATTCATTCTCAGTACAAGACACAATAAATAATAAATGAATAATCCACATGGATGAGGGGTGTAACCAGTACATGAACACAACTTGTTCAGTCGACAACTTATAGAATAAAACTAAAAGAATATCCGAAATTAAAAAGTCATAGAGGTTGAGTTAAACGGATAGTTTGAAGGGTTTAGGTTGAAATAGGTGGTTCTCTAGTGAGCACAAAGGGATCATAAATAGAAGAAGAAAAAAAAAAAGTAAACATATAAGAATTGAAAATTGAAATGAGATATATAAAAAATATGAAGACAAAATTGTACGACTTTGCCGTTGAGGCATATAAGGTTATTTTATAACATAATAGTGAGTGAAGCATAGGGTTTGTTGTGATTCCGGAGACACAGATGATTCGGCGGATGTTGTGGCTGCTTCTCATTGTCAAGCTACTGTCATAATACCCTTCCATTATTGCATCTGCCAACCATCACCATTTTTACCATTCTACTACTTCCTACAAAATACCACACTTCTCTTCAATAAAACTAACTTCATCACTATCAATTCTTTATTCATTTCCTCTCACAATAATGGGCTACTCAATTCAGTAACTTCACCATGTGCAAATTCTCACACCAATAAACCTATAATATTCTTTTTTTTTTAAACATCTTACAATTTAATGGCTTAAATATATTGTTGGAGATCCCACATCGACTAGAGATTAGAGTCTTTTATTATATATATATATATATATATATATATATATAAAAGAAAAAGATTAAGACCTAGCTGAAACAGAAAAAAGAAAGTTGGGTCAAACAAACAAAGTCCAATAATTTAAAATAGAAAATTAAATATATTAACATATATTTTTTTTCTCTTATACTTTCACATTAAAATTAATTTTACTTTTTAGTCAAACTTTAAACCTATATTTTTATTTTAAAGTTAAATTTTTAAATGATAAACAAATTTCCAATATGTTATGTCAAGAAAATAATTAATAAAAACTCATTCTAATAGTTTTCAATATAAATATTTAAAAAATATAAATTTTAAATTAAAAACAAAACCAATTTCACCACGTCATTAAAGAATATATTTATCTTTAATTTAATTTATTACTTTCTTCATTCCATTTCAATTCTCTTTAACTCTTACCGGAAGCTATATTTTTGGTGCTTATTTTAATAGACCTGATTGATAATAAACTACAGGACAAAAATAACTTTTATATGTTAAAGTATCTTTTGTTAACTTGGCTAAGGGTAACCTAATTGAACTAGTTTTCAGGGTTTCAATTTCACATATTCGACCAACTCAAGTTTAGTTGAAGGTTTTTTTTTGCCCTTAATTTTGGAACGTGACAAGTTGATTAATTATTGTTAGGCATGTGAGGAAGAAACGTGATTTTGCATTGAACGATCGTATATTTGGACACACATGATAAGGTGGGCAACCACGCATGCACGACAAATATATATACATACTATAAGTATAGAACTAACTGTGGCCATCTACATCCACACACAGCATTGATATCCATATACACTAGAAATTATCTAACTTAATATATAATGCATGCTTTTAAAGTTTAGATTTTGTATTACTATTATAATTATCCGAAAAATTTACCAGAAGCATTTGACTAGACCTCGGGCATGTAGGAGAAGATAACGGAAAACTAAGAGAAAAGTAGTTAATGATTAAAAAAATAAGGGGTTGTGGTGTGAATGCATGAAGCTCGAATCTCAAACAACCAAGGAGACTAGGAAGATGGTGTTTGTAAAAAAAATATAAAATAAAGTGTTAAATATGTTTTCAGTTTCTTCTTTCTCAAATTAATTTTAGTAATTCTTAATTTAAAATTTAGACCTTTTGAATATTTATAGTAACAAAATTATTAAAATAAATTATTGATAGTGTGGTCTACAATAGACATTTATTATCGATATGGTTAGTTGTTATAATAATACTATGTTGATTTTTTTTATTATAAATATTCAAGGAGTCTAAAGTTTAAATTAAAAAAAATAAAAATAAATAAAACATATTTAATTCTAAAATAAATTTAAAAAAGTGTGAGAATATAGGCTTTGAACTTTGCATATACACTGACACGAAGCATATGGGATAAGTGTGTTTTATTAGTTGGGCATGGCCATGGTCATTTGAGGAAATTTTTGAAAGCAAAAAAAAAAAAAAGTTGAATTTCAAAGATGTATAGAACAAAAGGGGTTAGAAATCTGTGTCCGAAAGTCTCTTTCAGACACATGTGTCTATTGCTTGCTTATTGAATCCAAGAAACTGAGCATCCTAGGTGGAAGTGGGATAGAGTTTTTGTGGTCCAATTCAGTTCCATTTTCACCATTCAATTTGTTTAACGTTGTTCATTATTAGTCATCCAAAATCATGATATGTGGTCAAAGGGCTACAAAACACAGGGGATCTTAAGTGAAATTTTGCATCACAAGGGATCTTGGGTAACTATTGGTCGAAGTTTCAGACACCATGTCACCTTGTTTGTTAATTGGTCATACAAGATTATTGATTGATTGAATACAAGGTTTGTAATCTGTCATTTGTCATAACTTTAAAATAACAAACCTTTTCTTAAACTTTCTTGAAAGAAAAAAAAAAGAATTAAAATATGCACGATCATTTTGATTGTTGGCTCATATTTCAGTACATTATTTAATGATATAAGCATTAGTTGGTGGAAAAAATGTTTCATAGTAAAGATTGAAATCTAAGATGAGATTTTGCTTGGCCTATAAGGGAAAATAAAAATATATTACTTTGCCTGCAAGCCATGATCAAAGAATGTATATGAAAATCTCTCTCTATGATAGGAAAAATAAATAAACAATGAAAAACTACTTGGAGAGGCAATGCTTTGCATTGTCGAGGAGCATCTGAGTGAATGATATAAAACCAAAAACAGGTTGGATAAGGATTGGACCAACTTTGTGAACAAAATCAATTTGATCTCAGTCATCAAATCTTCCACAAATTTCCATGGTTTTCAAGCCCCCACCTCTCTCTATCAAACCAAAGATAATAAATAAAAAAATACAGGGAAGAACAAAAAGAGACACTGCTCTATCACTAAGGAAAAGATGCAAGGTTGATTTAATGTTGCACGAAATTGGCCATCCATGGTTGATGATTTTAAATAAATGTGTGTCTCTAACAAAGTAGTTTATAGTATTTAAATTGAAGTGATGCATTTTACTATGCAATTATAAAAAAAATGTTACTTAGTATGTTTGGTCCAAATTATTTAAAAAAAAAATTAAACCCTAAATTTTTATAAAGATAAAAAGAGTTAGAATATACCTTTTTTATGGGATGATATATGATATTCTTTAATCTGTTTTAATACAATTTAATAAACCTCTTTCCAATGATAAGTGTAGGTTTATGACTGTTTATTTTTCTATAAAGTTTACTATTAAACTGTTTATTTTACAAAAAATAACATAAAATTTTTTAGGTTAGAAATGTCATAGAAAAATGCTTACTTTTATATAATAAAATTCTCAAGCCAATAGTAATAATTCAAAAACTACTCTTATTACAAGCGTGTTTTCTAAAACAAAATTGTCGAAGCTGCGAAAAATTTCAGTGTAAATTGAACTACTCCTCAGAAGTTCCAAGTTAAAGAAAATATTAAAGTATAATACATATTAATATTTTGATTAAGAAATAGAGTGTGATTTCTTTAAATAAGATTAATAGATAACATGATTTAAACAATTCTAATAAAAAAGTGTAATTTTAATTACAAAGGAAACGCACCCCGTTTATAGAGTATACATCACACATGATTTTCTATGCGTGGATATGCATGCATGCCAAGGTAAAAATAAGTTTTCAATCTTACAACTAAACATGCATAATACAAAGAACACCACCCTATGGATTTTTTTTATTATATGGTTATTATTGGTAAAATAGCTTGTGTGGGTTGTGCGGTGAGGAAAAGGAGACGATTTGACATTTATTTTTTAAGTGTAAGGTTGCATGGAAAGTTTGGGATTTGTGTTTGTCCTGGACGGGAAGCTTGTTTGTGAGTAATTTTGATTCTAGTGTACACTTCATGATGTTTGGCCCTATAAATGGTAAATGACCATTATCCAGAATTTGGACAGGAGTGTGGATTACAATTTTAGGTGAAATTTGGAAACATCAGAATATGTTTGTCTTTAAAAATGAGAGAGTAAACCATTTAGAGGTGTTTGCGGTGGCACAAAGAAAAGTTTGGGCTTGGATTACTAGTAAAGAAAAAGATGAAGAGTTCACATATTTTGGTTGGTGCTTGGAACCCATGGTATGTATGAATTCTAAACAATTTTACTTACTTTACTTTGTTATGTATTGTTAAACATTTTTTTTATGTATAAGAGTTGAGTCATCTCTTAAGAGATTCATATTTATTTATTTATTTTTGTTGATAAAGAAAAAGATAATGTGATATACCAAACTGCATCTACATGACACATGTATTTATATTTTAAATTTATAAAAAATAGTTAATAACATGTCAAATTAATAAACTAGATTGGTTTGAATAATATACATTTTTTCCTAAGATATAGTAAACTAGGGTATAGATAAAAGAAATAAATATATTATAAAGTGTTAATGAATGAGTTGTTTAGGTTTAAGTGCATACCCACTTAGCTAATTATGTTTATTAGCATATATATTGGTGAAATTGGAACTTTAGCACAAGCAAAATGTAATTAGTGAGGCAAACTAGAAATGTGTGATTAGAAATGATTATAGTAACTATTCAGCTTGTAATTGTCCTTGCTAATTGCCCATTGAGGATGAGGTCCTACTTAAGGTTGTGAAGGTTTAATGTCAACATAAAATTAATGCTTGCAATGCAAACACATGTTGATAGGTCCCATAAGGTGATGCCTTAAAAGTGAGAATAGAGGGTAAGTACATTTCCTTTTCTGCTGACCAAGCATAAAAGACAATACTTTCATTTTTCCCAAACAGTTATTTGGCTTATTTTCACAGAGATTTTATGGTTTCATGAATATGTATATATGTTTTAAATGAAGTCTACAAAGTGAAGAGGGGACAGCTATAGCTACTACGTGAAAGGATTAATATTTGGTACCACATGTATCTCACAAATGTAGACACTTCAAGTTAATATTTAATGGCCCATATGGTAGATCGGATAATATAATTACAAGTTCATCGAATTGCGGCAAGGGTGTGGTTTTTCACACATTATTTGAGGAAGATTAAATACCATTTTATGCTAAGTTTTGTTTCCCTAGTACTTTCATACTTATAAATAATCAACTTTATTGTAAATTCGTTTAACCATTCATTATAATGCTTTTCAAAATATGCAACTCTCATTTTATAAGGCATGCCAAGATCATTGGGCCAATGTCCCTAATTTTGATTAATCCTCTCGGGAGCACTAAATAAATAATAGACGGTGACAAGATTCTGTCTTTTTTTAACAAGATACACAATAAAGAACCATTTTCTAAGAAATAAAACGAAAGAATTATGAAAAGGAATTCTTGAATAAACATTTGTTAATTTTTTTAGATAAAAGTTAACATTTTTAATTATTAATACTAGCTATGTTAGACTTCAAGTGCTTAAAACACTATCATTTTGTTATCAACACCATTAAAGAAATTTGGATATAAAATTTTTTAGTTGACACTTAATGAGCAAGAATGAAATAAAAATCTTTCACTTTTGTCTTTAGAGATAATGAAAATGTTAGAATTTAAACAAAATTAAGGAGACTATTTAAGGGAGAAATATGTAAGAAAAATAATTATAAAAAAAAAAATTTGATTATTTTTTTTTATTCCTACATTAAGGATCAAAAGTCATTCTTGTTTACTAGTTTTTATAAAAACAATTTCATCTTATTTTTTTTTTAAAAGTATAAAATTTGGTCTTTTATGTTAAATTCACATGAAAACCGTTAAGTGGTGATTATGTGACACACATAATAGCACAATTATGAAGCCATGGAATTCACGTGTAATCAGGATTGTATTCCAACAAATTTCTCTTCCCTCCATCCATTCTCCCCAATTAGAGATTCATCTTCACCCTCACCTAAAGAAAACACATTTCACAAATCTTAAACCCTCTTCTCTATCCTCTAGGAAAACTCACCTACATCGCCATAGTCGCCATCATATTCTCCTTCATGCGCCTCCCCCCGTTGCATCTAGAGAGCCAACCTCTTTTGCTATGATACACAGAACAAAGAGTCGTGGTCGTCGCTCCTAATTTAAGATAAACTTGCACCAGTAGCGTTCTCTCAATTTAGGGTTATGTTTGTGTAAAGATTTAGGGATCCAATTTCAAGACTTTTGAAAAAAAGATGATTTAATAAGAAGCAAATAGGACAATGGATGTTAAGTGATGTGTTCAAAATCAATGGTGGAAAAATAGATTCCATGATTAAAAAATAACTCAAACTCTAACTTGAATTTCTCTTTTTTATAGCACATTCTAAGATGACTCCAACTATGACTCAAATTACACGAGAAGTCCGTTTGTTCATAAATGTGTCACTATGTTTGCACATAATCACCACTTAACATCGTTCATGTGAATTTAACAGAAGGAACCAAATTACATATTTTTAAAAAAACTAAGGACGAAAATAGTTTTTTAAAAAACCAGTTGACCAAAATGACTTTTGGCCCTTAATGTAGGAACCAAAAAGGTAATTAAGCCTAAAAAACTTGTGTAATTATTATTAATTGCTGACCAAGAAGCTTTGATGAATCCAATCTGTGTATGTTTAGCTAGATTTTAATGTATAACTTTGCATTACATTATGATCCAGGTCACTTGAAAGCTATCTCCTTGAAAAGTTTTTTTTTCTAAGTCTGTTGTATTTTTTAATCAATTTTCATGTTTTATTCAATTAAAATTACTTCTATTAAATTTTTTTGACTATAGTAAGTATTTTTAATAGATTGATTTATCATATCAATAAGTTGAAAATACTTACAGTTTTTAAAGATTTAAAAATGTTTTGTTTTTTATTTTGTTTTTTTGTTAAGTGGAATCAACAAGTTATTTCCATAAAATATTTGGTTTAAAATATGTTGATTTTTTCTATTAAAAGAAAACAATCAGTTATTTCAAAAATCAATTAATTAATCAAATTTTGTAATAAAAATCTTTTTATTACATGAATATACTATTTTTGCAATCATTAATACCTTATAAAAGGAAGTGTTTTGATAATTTTCAAACTAAGAATTTCATAAGAGTGAAAAATCGAAAAGTTTTAAAATCATTCTTGTGTTGTATAAAAGGTTTTTTGGGTTTGCAATTTTATTTTGCTTCATCTATAAAAATCCAGGTGTATTCAAACCTTTATTCTTTCATTGTATTCTGTTATAGAAAATTCATATAGGGTTTTTGAACTTTCATTGTGTGATTAAGAGTGTGTGTTTCTTATAGGGTTCAAGATCAATGCTCTTGATTGTTTCTTTTGTAACCGATTGAAATTGTGTTTTAATTGGTTGTTTATAAGGAGTTAGAGATAGAGAGATTTACACAACAAATTTTATACGGGTTCACTCAACCTTGAGCTACATCCAGTTCTCAGAACAACCTCTGAGTTCCAATAATAATGAATTCCAGATTACACCAACACACCACAAAGAGGTGACCTTGAAAACCACAAGACCCACTCACCCTCTTTGCAACACCACACACCTCAAGTCAGAGCACCCTCTGACTTTGCAGGATTTCACACACTTACAAGTTTATGAAAGTACAATTACAAGAACTTTGAAAACGAATAGAAAACACCTGAGATTACAGAAACCAGGAAGTCCTATGATCAAATCTTGTACCAATGCAAAACTTAACAACAATCTTGCAAACCTTTTGAAAACTTCTTTCAAAAACAAATCTCAATCTCTCTTTGATCTCAAATCTGTGTAAAACTTGTATATTTTGATTTGAAAGAAAGGATATATTTATAGCACCCATAAAATAGCCGTTCAAGGTAGCATTTATGGGCTAAAACAGTTTTGATCACATTCAAAACAGTTAAAACAAGTTTTCAAAAAACTGTTAGAGAAAGTCACAATCAACCGATTATATCGATTGAATCCAGTTACATAACCAAGTCAAAAACAATTTAAAAACCTCTAAGCCAGCTATGTTACAAACAACTGATTATATCGATAATTCAACCGATTGTTTTTCCCTTTGCTTAGAAAAACACTTTGCTTTGTCCACGTGGTTAAGTAAGTGTGAAGGTTCACTTCTAGAGGGCAAAAGGAAAAACACAAAGTATATGGTGATTATGATGAATGGGCGAAAATTAAAGAACAAGTGAAGTAAAGAATGAATGAAGATGACCACAAGGAAATGACATAAACAAGAACATAACAAGTAACATAAATGGCGCAAGGAAGGATGGAAAAAGAGATGAGATGAAGGAAGCTTATGGTGAAATGGTGAAGATGATCACACCACTTGGAGGGTGGGAAACTCCAAGATAAGTGAAGGAAGAGCTGCCACTTGAAATGCTCACACACTCAAGATAAGACCCAACAAATTTAGGAGACAAAGCTCACTAATCACTCAAGCAGAGTTTCTTTACTATATTAAATAATCTAGGTGAAAATACATGAGGCAAGACACCCTATTTATAGGAAGGGGTCCCTTGATGGACAAGATGGGTAGAAATGGAAAGGGAGAGGGGTTGCCTAGGGTGTTAACCATGGTCAAAACCGTACCTTTAGGCATAACTTCTAGAAGGTAGGTTAAAAACCCTAATTCTAGGTGCCTTGTCTTGAAAAAGTGGGCTTGGTACAAACCCATTTTGCTAAGTACACTTCCTTTAATGATGTGAACCTACTCTAGTCTATTTTGCTATTTGGACCCCAAAAGTGAGCCAAAATTATTTACAAACATGTTTTTGTCTTCTAAGAAGACCAGAAGAAAGAATAGTTGATGTTTTGGTCTATGCCAAGTTCTTCTTCTAGTGAGGTCCGTATGATATTTGGTGGGACCTTGACTTGATTGTTGAGATGACTGCTCACAGTGTGAATTATTTCTTAAGTCCTTGGTCGCCTTCTTGGCTACTTGGATTGTATCATGCCCTCCAAGTTGGAGAGAATTCGACCTCGAATATAGAACTCCTGCAAATAACATAGTCAGTTTGTTCACATATAAAATATTGTGAGGTGGGGTATGTGAAGTAAGCTTATGTTCATGAAGCTTTGGGAGTTCATATTGGTAAGTTCTAGATATAAGCCATTTTTGGAAAGAATGTTTGGGGATGAAATGAATTTTTGAAGATAATCCTTTTAGAAGGTGAGAACCTTTAGGAGGTGTTTGATTTGCATCCAGAAACTTATTTGTCCAAGATGTCAAGTATTTAGATTTATTAGGTAATGAAAAAGACAAGGAAGAAGAACACCTTGGAGGTGCAGTTTGCGTTCCGACACGGGTCAATATGATTGTTTTTGCAGTGTAAGGTGAGATATAATGACCCGATTTATCTTTTCTTTCTCTATCTTTTTCATTTTCTCTTTTGTTTTTTATTTTAATTTGGTCCTCATGAACTTCTTTGGGAGATAGGGGTTTTAAGATAACCTTATGCCCTTGGAAGTTGAAAGACATTTTATTGGTATGACCATCATGTAAAACTTGTCTATCATATTGCCATGGCCTTCCCAATGGAATATTTGTGGCTTCCATTGGCATAACATCACATAAAACCTCATCTTTATACTTTCCTATAGCAAAAGTTATGAGGACTTGTTTAGTAACCATGATTTAACCTTTGGCACTAAGCCATTGTAGTTTATAGAGTTTTGTATGAGAGATAATGGGTAATCCAATTTTCTCCATTACTCCTGTACTTGCCACATTAGCATAACTACCCTCCATCTATTATCATCGAACATAACTTGTTGTCGATAAGGCAACGGGTGTGGAAAATATTTTCTCTTTGGGTGTCATCCAATGGTTTTGGAATTGTCCCCAACATTTGCCTTATCACCAATATGTCACATTCACAAGGTATCTCACATTCATTTTCACAAGGGGTTTTTGAAGGGGGAGGGGAGTTAGACTTAGAAGATTGATCACTATGGTCACTTACTACTTGTCCCCCTTAACCATCATGGTTCTTTTGTTTGGACAATTGACAACTATGTGCCCAAAATCTAAATATTTGAAAAGTTTTGTACTTGAGGTTTTAGTTGGCGATTTATTCTTAGAAGGAGAAGGATTTTTAAAAGTTTGTGGGGTGGATTCTTTGGAAGGATTATCTTGTTTTGAAAATTTATTTTTACCCTTCCAAGATGAGTCATAGATGCCATCATTATGAGTATGTTTGAAAGATGTTTTCTTAAAAAGTTGTGATTCAGCCTTGATGGCTAGGTGAACCAACATTTTGATTTTCTCTTTTTAATCCACTCATAAATCTAGCAATCTTTGACTCTTTAGTTTCATGCATATTAATCTTTGTCAAAGTTACTTCTAAATTTTTGAAGTATTCATCTACACTCCTAGGTCCACGTTGAAGTCGTTGGAGCTTCAACAAAAGTTTCTTCCTATAGTGAGGAGGAACAAATCGCGTGCGCATGCATTCCTTTAAATCATACCAAGAGACCACGACTGACCTCTTGTTCAAACCAATGTCCATTACAACTTGAGGCCGCCACTACATGGCATAATCTATGAATTCTAGGGAAGCTAACTTAACTTTTTGGTCCTCTTCAACCTCATACACATGAAATATTTGTTCTACTTTAGCTTCCCATCCTAAATATATATTTAGGTCACTAGCCCCACTAAAACTAGGTAACTTTATAAAAGGAAAAGAAGGCTTTGGTGGTGGGTGTTGATGGCACCTTTCGTCAAAGTTATGCACTCTCTAATCTTGGTCTTCTTCTTGACTCCCATAATGCGTGTAACTTCTAGAGGCTCTTGTTGGTTCCCATCTCCTTTCTCTAGTTTCTCTCTGTTGAGTCGGTTCTAATCTTTGCAACCTTTCCACTAGTTGCGCTCATCTCCTTTTCTTTTTGGGCCAAAGTCCTCTTGGTGTCTGCAAGCTCTCCCAAAAGATATGCCTTTTTGAGGAGATTGTGACTTTGAAGATTCTCCTGATGGCAAATGAGTCATACTTTGCACAAAAAGGAAAAAACAATTAGTGAATTTTTTTTTATCCAATCCTCACGTGTATCACTCATCTATTTAGTAAAGGAGGAAAGAATTGTAATGCATTCAATAAGGATTTGCATTCTAAAAAAAAGGTCTACACTTGGTAGAAACACATCAAGCGAAAGACGACAAAGCTCTTACACTTGCTCACCAAATATTCGCACAACAAAACTTAAGAAAATTTGAAAGACAAGCAAGAAAAGCTTAAAAGAAAGAAAGCTAAACCGAATGGGAAAAAGATAGTGACAAAAGTTTGAGAAGACAAACAAGAAAAGCATGAATGAAGACTCAAAGAAACTTACTTAAACTTTTAACTATTTAGTTTTAATTTTCTTAGAAATTGTAAAAGTAAGAAGGATAAAATTCCACAAATATGAAAACAATTTGCCACATAAAAAGAATCCCGTTTTTAATAATTTTGAACTTGAAAAGTGAATTGCACAAACTTTTTTTTGTCTTTGCTTTTGTTTTATGGATTCAAAATGTCCATAATTTTGGCATGAATATTTTAATTCACTTTCAATTTTCACCAATAGATTGAGATTCAATTCGTATGATCACTTGAATTCTTTGTTTAGAACTAAATAAACTTCTACTCAAACAAATTTCTAGTTGCTTTTAGTTCTTCACAATTAAAAGAAAAATAAATAGAAAGGATTTAAAGACTCCTAGAATACTAAGAACATAAGACTCAAGCAAATGAGGTAAGGAAAAAAAATAATTTACACAAAAATTCAAAAGTAGAGTTTAAAGTGCTTAATGAATAAAAAACGAAATTGTAAGTGACAAGGAATTAAAAGGCGGAATAGAAAGGTGCTGAATTGTAAAGTGGAAATTAAATTGCTTGAAGGTAAAAGCAAAATTGAAATGTGCTGAAAATTAAAGGCATAAAATGAACTCTTAAAAGATAAGCACAATTAGAACCATGCTCTGATTACCACATGCTGTTTGTTGGTTCAAGGATTGCACATTTTAATTGGTTGTTCTTGTTTATGATTTTTTTTTATTTTTATCAATGCAAGGTGAGAACCCAAAGAAGATCCCCACTGGAAACAAACTTAACCAAGTGGTTAAGTAAGTGTGAATGTTCACTTCTAGAGGGCAAAAGGAAAAACACAAGTATATGGTGATTATGATGAAGGGGCGGAAATTAAAGAACAAGTGAAGTAAAGAATGAATGAAGATGACCATAAGAAAATGACATAAACAAGAACATAATAAGTAACATAAATGGTGCAAGGAAGGATGGAGGAATGGTGAAATGGTGAAGATGATCACGCCACTTGGAGGGTGGGAAACTCCAAGATAAGTGAAGGAAGAGTTGCCACTTGAAATGCTCACACACTTAAGATAAGACCCAAATCATTTAGGAGACAAAACTTACTAATCACTCAAGCAGAGTTTCTTTAATATATTCAAAATCTAGATTAAAATACATGAGGCAAGACATCCTATTTATAGGAAGGGGTGCCTTGGTGGGCAAGATGGATGAAAGATAGAAATGGCAAGGGAGAGGGGCTGCCTAGGGTGTTGACCATGGTCAAAATTGCACCTTTAGGAATAACTTCTAGAAGGTAGGTTAAAAATCCTAATTCTAGGTGCCTTGTCTTGAAAAAGTGGGCTTGGTACAAGCCTATTTCGCTAAGTACACTCACTTTTATGCTATGTGAACCCACTTTAGCCTATTTTTCTATTTGGACCCCAAAAGTGAGCCCAAATTATTTACAAACATGTTTTTGGCTTTTAAGAAGACCAGAAGAAAGAACAGTTGATGTTCTGGTCTATGCCAAGTTCTTCCTATAGTGAGGTTCGTCTGATATTTGGTGGGGTCTTGACTTAATTGCTGAGATGACTGCTCACGGTGTGAATTGTCTCTTGAGTCCTTGGTCATCTTCTTAACTACTTGGATAGTATTAGAAGAAGAGTTAAACAACACCAAAACTGATTTTGAAAATCTAGAAATCATTTCTAAAATTCTTGTAGATGTGTTGACTTAAAGAATTGCAAAAACGATGACTCTCTCCAAAAGAAGGTCCATTATCTTGTAAAAAATGGTATGGGCTATTATCCAAGCACCATAAATAAATCCTTCAATTTATTTATTTTAACCTCTTTAGACCCTTCATGTGACATGGTTAAGGTTTCCCATATTTATTTTGCGCTTGGGATAACATGGACTTTAGCAATATCTTATTCAGATAAAACAAATAAAAGAATTTGCCTAACTCTGACATTCAATTGATATTTATATTTCTATTCTTCGAACCAAGTATTTTTTGGATGCAAATTACCGGTGACATCATGTAAAGAGGGGATGCCAGTTTTAATGACCTCCAACAGATAAACATTGAAATACTCAAGAAAGGCAATCATCTTGAGTTTCAATAATTCAAACTTTTGTCTCTAGAATGGGGGTTGAATGGAGCCTTAAAACCTGCTTGTAGCAGATAAAGATAAATTGTCTCTTAGACCATCTAATAAGACACATTAGATTATCTAACATAATCTTCAAGGCAGACTGTCTAACTGATCATCTAACCAGAAGAATAGAGTAAATAATAAGGCTTGAAAAACAACAAGAGTAATGAGAGACCAACATATAAGAGTTTATCCTAGAGCACCCAAATTCGGGCAACATTTAGTTCCCTTAAGCAACTGCTTAAGAGCTTCCACTAACCAACTAACTACATGAGTATTCTCACCTCTCTAAGTTACAACGAGTATTCACATCTCTCTTGGTTGCACCTTCTTAATATGCCCTGAGATTATTGTTAGAATATATGGCCTTAAACGAGAAGGGGGGGGGTGAATTGTTTAATGGGGGGTTTTTGAAAACTTTTTTAGCTAGAACAAAATCCTTTGTATGAAACTAAATCAGAAATCCAATTAGCCAAGATATAGAGCACAAAACAGCAAAGCACCAGAAAAACAATCGGTTATTTCTTCGAAACAATCGGTTGTTTATACCAGCAAAACAATAACAATTGAATTTAAATGAGTTGAAGGGAAGAAAGAGATACACAAACAATTTATACTGGTTCACTCTTAAACCAAGAGCTACATCTAGTCCCTAGAAGCCACTGGGCAATCCACTAAGCAATCAACAAAGATTACACACAAACTACCAAAGAAGTGATCTTGAACCCTTCAAGAAACACACTTCCTTTGGCACAATACACACCAAGAATGTTGATCTTGACAACCTCAAGAGCACACAACACTTCTTGGCAACAACACCAAAATTTACAAAGTATTCAGAAAAAAAACACCCTTTTACAGAACAATTTGGAATCAATACAAATGTAATCCTATTCCACTCTCTCTTGAGATAATCCAAAGCTTTTGTGAATGTTCAAAACTTGAAAGCAATCTTTCACAACTGAAAAACTCAAATCTGTTTTTTTTTTGTTATAAAACATAAACAAACTATTTATTGCTTTCAAAGATTGGTCAAAGCATTTAATAGAGGAGCGTATTTAGTTGAAAATAATTTAAAGCACACTCAACTAACAAAACAGAATTCTATTAGGATTTTCAAAGAAACAATCGATTGAAATCACGAAACAATAGATTGTTTTGGTTTGACAACAAGTCAACCAACCAAAATAGTTTTCAACCTTTTCAAAAACACCTAAGACTAAAACAATCGGTTGTTTCGACAAAATAACAGGTTGATTTTCACTTAGCTTGAAAAACACTTTAAACTTAAAAGGTTTCAAAAACACTTTAGCTTTAGATTCAACAAAGAGTGGATTACACAAATAAACTACCCAGATCCTATCCCAAACACAACAGCAACTCCAGCCTTGCATCAAACACCTGAATTTGGATTCTTCAAAGCCTTTGATCACTCTTGATCAACAATCTCCGCCTATTTGATGAAGACAAATCCCTGGTTGCTTGTGTTGGAATTGTTTGAATCTGAAGCAGTTCCTGCAAAACAAAGTTTAAGGAATACACAACATCTATGGCAGCAGGTTAGGATAACACATTTACTAAACACAGTATCAGACAAACAACCAGTTGTTTCCTCGATTCAATCGGTTGTTTCTATTAGCAGAAGCAGGAAAACAGTTCCAATATAAAAAATTAGAGAGATGTAACTGTTTGAAACATTTTGTAGAGAGTAGACAACACAAAAACCAACAAATTCTCCCCTTATTTGTCTTCACAAATAGATATAAGGAAGAGATAAAACATAAATTGTTCCAGATAAAGCAGAATATAAAGAGAAAGAGCAATAAAAATTCTTCAGAGCAAAAACAATCGGTTGTCCCAAGCATTCAACCGGTTGTTTTTCTTCAATCATTCTTACCATATTGCAGCTCAAAGATCTGGTTCTGAACAGCTTCAATTTGTTCATCCAGGGTCTGAAAGCGAGTGTCCATGCTTTGGAATCTATTGTCAATATTCTGGAAATTTGTAACACAAAAATCATGGAGATTTCTTTGATTTCCAACAAAGCCATCAAGTCTATCCACCATGTATCTTTCAAAAGAAGACATTGAGGGAATCCCATCCCCTTGATGTCCAACACTTATTCCAGCATCAAAGTCAATTGCAGGTTGTTCTTCATTGTGAATATCCATATCAGCAGCTTGATCTTCTTCATCAAAATCAGCAGGTGCAACACTTGAAGAACCACCATGATCACCATCTTTGCTTACCCATCTTCCATTTATCTTGGTGAAACCCATTTTGCTTAGTGAACCATTGTTCACTTCTTGTGTTGATTTTACCAACTCAGAGGTTTCATCTTCA
>Ga0123342_1003577_pt1 | contig 24807 bp, 25 predicted proteins | sample Turbeawhitnodule_FD_89960 | JGI IMG/M metagenome (GOLD analysis project Ga0123342, IMG submission 89960) | Root nodule microbial communities of legume samples collected from Mexico - Turtle bean Mexico white nodule | ecosystem: Host-associated > Plants > Roots > Nodule | place: Mexico: Nepantla... | reverse complement strand
TCTAAAAAATAGTTCCCCCCCCCCCCCCCCCTTTCTTGTTTTAGTCTTATAATCCTAACAACACATACTTGGCTAGACGATTTTTCTGGAGGGATCTTAGTTCCTTCATAGGGCCTTGGTGTATTCTGGGAGATTTTAAAGTTGTGCTCTCGACGGATGACTGTAAAGGGGGGTGACTCTTAATCAGGTTTCTTGTAATGAATTCCTTTATTGGATTAATATTAATGATCTTTCTTGTGTGCCTTTTACTGGATCTTGTTATACTTGGTGTAATGAAAGGAGAGGGTTGCATAGAATTCATAGAAGAATGGATAGGGTTTTATGTAATGGAGTGTGTCTGGATGAATGAGATTCTTGTACTTATCAGGTTCTTGTTAAAAACTGTTCTAATCATTCCTCTATTCGTGCTAGTCTTGCAAGTAATTCTTTGAGGAAGGTTAGCAATTTTCGTTTCTTTTCTATGTGGCTTCAGTTCACTTTATGTCTAAAGTTTATTCATGATTCTTGGGCTAATAAGGTTGTTGGTTGTCCTGTGTTTATTTTGCAACAAAAGGTTGAAAATTGAGCTTTGAGACTAGAATAAAAAAAAAAATTGGTAATGTTCACAATGCAATTCTTCTTAAGTAGTGTCTCCTCCTTGGTATTCAACAAAACTTAAAGACTACTAGTTTGTCTGATATTGATGGGCGTCTCTGTCAAGAAAAGATTGCTAAGAGGAGCTTGATCATGCTCTTCACTGTCAATATTTGTTTTGGAAAGAAAGGGCTAAGATGTTATGGTTCAAAGATGGAGATTGAAATACTGCATTTTTTCATGCTACGGTCTTAAGGAGAAATAATTCTAGTGGGATTCATCGTCTACGGATTGATAATGAGGTTACTGAGGATCCTAAACTCATTGATGATGATATTTTGGACTTTTATAAAAATATTTATGCTGAGTCTATTTCTAATGTTCTGGATACAAGTAATATGGAAGATTTTATGGGTTTTTATATTCTTGAGCTAGTTTCCTTTGAGGAGAATATGATGTTAATTAAATGTCCTTATTTTTTGGAAATCAAGATTGTTGTTTTTAATCTTAATGGTAATAGTGTTCCTAGTCCTGATGGTTTTAGTGGTGTTTTCTATCATTCTTACTGAGACATTATTGGGACAAATGTTTGCAATGTTGTTCAACGGTTTTTTTAAACAAAAATGGGTTCTCCCTAGAATAAATAGTAATGTGGTATCTCTTATTCCTAAGATTCAGGGTGCTGACCCCATTATAGATTACAGGCCAATTGTTGTTGTTAATTTCAAATTTAAGATTATTTCCAAGATATTGGCGGATAGGCTTGCACTTGTGGCTGCTAGAATCATTTCTCCTAATCAATATGGTTTGTGCAGGGTAGATAGATTCAGAATTGCATTGGTATTGCTTCTGAAGCTATTAACATGCTTTCTAAAGTTCTTACACATGTGGCTTACAAAGTTTTGACACTCTGAGTTGAAAGTTCTTATTATTAGTTTTGACACGCTTGGGTTTTCACCCCTCGTTTCTCGGTTGGATTAGTACAATTCTCCGTTCAGCTATGCTTTCTATCAGAATAAATGGTAGTTTGGTAGGTTTTTTTTCCTTGCAGTAGAGGTGTCAACACAAAGTGATCCTTTGTCTCTACTTTTTTGTCTTGTAAAGGAAGTTTTTAGTAGAGGTATCTCTAAGCTTGTGAATGATAAGAAAATTTAGTCTGCAAGGTTATCTCACTCCCTCTCAAATTTTATATGTTGATGACATATTTGTTTTTTTGTAGGGGGATATTTAGTCTTTTAGAAATTTGAGTATTTTTCTTAAAACATATGGTGATTTTTCTGATCAATATGTTAATAAATCTAAAAGTAGTTTTTTCACCGTGGATAATTATGCATGATTTGTCACCATAATTCAACGTATTCTTTCTTGTAGTCATGGTTGTTTGCCTTTCAATTATTTAGGAGTGTCTATCTTTATTGGTGCTCCAAAGTGTCGATTTCTTCGACCTTTGGCTAATAAAGTCAAATTGAAGCTAGCATCTTGGAAAGGTAAATCTCTTAGCATGATGGATCAGATTCAGTTGGTCATTACAGTGATTACTGGATTTCTAGCTTATAGTTTTAATATGTATAAATGGCCTATTTCAATTCTTAACCAAGTTGAGCAGTGGTGTCGACATTTTATTTGGACTGGTGATATTTTGAAAAAAGGCATAGTCACCGTGAATTGGGATACGGTTTGTTCTCCTCTTGAGAATGGAGGTTTGAAGATTATTAATCTTCGTCATAAAAATAATGCATATCTTCTTAAGCTTGCTTGTAACTTTGCTTATAGCAACATGCCTTGGTGTTTGCTTTTGAAAGCCAGGATTCTTAAATCAAAATACGAGTTTAGAATGGTTTAGAGATCCTTATCTCTTTGGCTTGGAATTAAGCAGTTTTATTCTACTATACTTGATTATACTTCTTGGACTATTGGTACAGGTTCTTTTATTAGTTTCTGGAATGATAAATGGTGTTCTACTACTTCTTTAGCAAATATTGCAGTGTTATCTGCTAGCATTCTGAATACTGTCTCTCAGTTTTAGATAGGTTATGATTGGAATATTCTCTTATCTTTACTGCAGATGCCTCATTTTTTTAATCATATCATGGTTAGGGTGGAACATGATATTTTTAATTGGATTCTAGATGAGTCTGGTCGTTTCACTCTTAAATCGGCTAGGACTTTTTTCTTGGAACCAAAAGTTCCCTGTGGTTGGGGTAAATTCATTTGGTCTTTATCTATTCTGCCTTCCAAAACTCTAGTACTTTGGAAAGTTTTTCATAGGCGGATCCCTACAAATCAACATATTCATAATAAAGGTTTGCATATATGTTCTATGTGTACGCTATGTGAAAAGCATGGTGAATCTATTCAACATTTATTTTTTGAATGTTCTAATGTTTTGCATATTTGGAGTTGGATTCGACAGATTTTTCTTACTTCTCATTTCTTTAATAAGGATGATCTTCTTTCTTTTATTAAGAGTGGTGATAGTCATTTGGTTAAATTGATTAAGCTTTGTTGTGATAACTTTTTCTATTTGAATGATATGGCATATGAGGAATTATGTTAGATTTCAAGATAAGATTGAGGTTTCTAGGGCTATTTCGGTAATTAAAGATTTAACTTGTCTAATGGGAAATTTGTCTAAAGGTTCAATGAAGAATGATATGTTGGATTTCAACGTGATTGAGTTTTTTGGTATTAATACCCGTAGTGGTAAAGTTCTTTGTCCTCTGATTGATGGGAGTTTCCTTCACCAGGTTGAGTTAAAATTAACACTGATGGGGCTGCTAGGGGTATCTTGGTCTTGCTACTTGTGGAGGTATTTTCTGTAGGAGTATGAGGGAGTTTATTGGTGCTTTCTTTGCATTTCTTGAAGTTCAGACTACTATGGTTGCTGAGTTTTATGGAGTTATACATGTAATGGAGGAAACTCAAAAGATAGGTCTTACTAATGTCTGGCTTGAATGTGATTCTGCCTTGGTTTGTGATGCGTTTACTGCTATGACTAATGTTTTGTGGATGCTTCGTAATTGATGGAATACTTGTCTTAATTACTATGGGAAAATCAGGTTTAGGATTACTCATATTTTCATATTTTTCGTGAAGGAAATGCATGTGCGGATAAGTTGGTCAATTTAGAATTTATTCATAGAGAAACATTTCATTGGTATAATAGGCTTCCATCTAGTTTTTTCTTAGAATTCTTCATGAATAGGTATAGTCTACCTATGTATTTTTTTTGTATTTTTTTAATAATAATTTTTTTATGTGATGACAAATGATGATTGTTACTTGAGGTGTCAACCTAGCCTAAGTGAGATGTCAAGTTGTATAATGTCTAACATGAAAGCTTTTATAAAAAAAATGCATAGATAACTAACTCAAACAATATACCTTACTTTGTCCTCAGTTTTTGATTTATAAATAAACGAAACAGTTGGTGCCATTCTAAGCTTGTCTTATGTCAGTGTTAGACTGGTGACAATGCATGAATTGCTACTTTCGCTTACTCTTTTAGACAAACAATATTTAATAACTACATTTTTCTGACAGAATTAAAAATGGCTTCAATTTTCCATACGTCGCCATGACAGTGACGAGGGTTTAGGAACATGAAGATATGGGGCGATGATCAAATGTAGGAAAACAGAAGATTAAACACGGTTTCTCTTTAACGTACTAGAAACAGAAATAGGTTTAAATATTTGAGAATCTTGCGACATTTCGTCAATCATATTTACGTATTTAACCAAACACGCTCTAATTATTTCGCTCATGATATGTTCAATAGCCTTCAGCTTTTTATCCTTTTGCCATGATCCTAACACCATCATCCTTCCAAAGAAATATGTGCCTCAGCCAGTAGTAACTACAAGAATGGAAAAAGTCGTACGAGGGGACAATAAGATGATGAATCCCCTTAGGAGTGTTCAATTGCTTTCTCTTCTCTCTTTTTTCTTTGTTTGCCTTCAAGGGTACAATAATTGATAATTGAAAACCACAATGATTAGTAAAGCACCAAGCAACCAACCATCAATTATGGGGAGACTTGAAAAGAGACTCTTAAGCAGAACCTTCCATCACAAACTAAGATAAACAAGTCTAATCTTTCATCAAATTGAACATTAGCATTGAACCCACCATTTTTTTCCTCTTCAAAAAGTATCCCATGGTTTAAGATTACAAAGAAAAGGCAACTACTACCAAGCTACAAATATTAGTTAGGTGAGCATGTACCTATCCTTCATTTAATGTTGATAATATATGTTACAAGCACTAACTGGATGTTGGGCCGGGGGACAACTTGGGGGAGTGGAAACTAGAGCAGCTTCCCACCTTTGAAGGGGACCTTTGAGTCTTGACCAGAGGAACCAATGACTGCACAACATCTGCCATGAGAGGACGATAATCTGCCTCTGGTTGCACACACATTGCGGCAATTGCAGCCACCTGGACAACCTCTTTCATAGAGTACTGTCCTTCTAGTGAAAGATCCATAATCTTGACAACCTTTTCTCTATCAGTCAAAAGAGGCAGAGCCTAACCACATCGCACATGCAAGTTTGTTAGAAAAAAGCTAGTGCTTAAATACGATGTCGGATGAATTGAAAAACTGAAATACCAATTCATTAAATCAATTTAGAACTTGATTGGTGGAAAGAATTAGCAAACGCACCCAAGAAACAAGAACACCTTCTCCTGGAGGTCTCTTCATATCTACTGGCACTCGGCCAGTGAGCAGCTCTAAAAGTACAACACCATAACTGTACACATCTGATTTTGTGGTCAAATGCCCTGTTAGTGCATATCTGCACAAACAAACATTGAGAAACACATTAGTTTTTCATGAGGAATTATTTAAAGAAAATAACCAAAACAATGTAAAAACAAGGTAAGATTTGTACTCAGGGGCAACATATCCTTGGGTGCCCAAAACTCGAATTGAAACATGTCCACCAGCTCTATCAGGTCCAAGCTTTGCCAATCCAAAATCAGAAACTTTGGCATGAAATTTCTTATCCAAGAGGATGTTACTGCTCTTAAAATCTCTGTGAATAACTGGGGGACTGACATGCTCATGAAGATATTCCAATCCCTTTGCAGCTTCAAGTGCTATTCTTAACCGAGTTTCCCAATCCAACTTTACGGGTGTTATTATAGAATCTGAAAGAAAATTAATTCATGAAAACCAACTCAAACATACAAAATAACTAACAAAAAATAGCAAACATGGCTGCAGACACAACACTTTGGACATTTTATATTAAATAGTCCCCTGGTGAAAATTTTAAAAGAAAATAAGGGGAGAAAAAACAACATGACTCTTTATCTTGTAACGTCTTCAATAAGAGACAGCGAATCGAATAAAAAAAGATCAATACACCCCAAAAATATGGAATAAGAAACAATTATAACATTCTACTACAAATCATTGCAAAAGTTTGTTTCATGGTTCAGATAATAAGCTTAATTCTTGCTCCAGGCTCTGGTTTATAATAGCTCAAATAGACAAATTAAGAATAGAAATTATTTTAAAACAAACTTTACGCCATAAATGACCCATCAAATATTTCCCTTTACAGTGTGTTCAATACACCTAGAGATTTAGAGGGAAGTATTGCAGCTTCAAGTAAACCTATTTAACACCCACTCCTGTTATAACAGATAAGACAACTCCTGTCTTTCCTGCCCAAGGGCTCTCTTCCCCTAAAAGAGAGACTAGAGGATGAGAAAAAACAATCAGGAGGTAAATCTCTCCTCTCTTGCAAGATTGTCAACTGTATATAAACTGACCAACTTAAGACCTTTCCTCAAAGAAGATCGCATATAAATTACTTATGCACCTACGAGCTATATATGTAAAATGTAGACATCTGAAAAAGCAGTAACAAAGCAAACATATAATGTAATTTAAGATTGAAATAACATGGTTATCACTTCAAGGCCACTGTCCAGATTGTGTAATATGCATGGAACAAAGTTCGATGTGTCACTTCTAACCCATAGTCATCACAAACTTTACAAGGGAAGAAAAAGCCTTGCAGAGAGAAGAAGTTCGGAAAAGAGAATGCAAAAGAGAGAATTTGGGGAAAATTATTTTCTTTGCTTATATGGACATGCCATTCAATCTTACACAACAAAAGAGAAGAAACTATGTAAGGAATCAGTTACTAAGAGAACCAAATGTAACAGTCAAACTGGGTACATGCTACCCAGACTGTTTCCAATCAATAATTTCATCAATTTAAATCAGATATTCAATACGGCAAGATTAACAGATTAATCTATCATCAAATATATTTCTAACTGAGAGTTGCTCATTCAAACTAGAAAAAGGTTCTAAGCAATTTTTCCTTGTTCCGGACCCTGTAGGGAGCAGATTAAGTATAGCAAAAGCCAAGATTGTTATATCAAAATTCAATAGACATATGATACATCCATCCCTTTACGAGGATGAGTCTGGACTAGTGTCTGTCAAGTACGAAAAGTTTTTGAAGTATCATATCATCCATTAGCAGCATTTTAAATTAGCAAAGAATAAAAGCTTTCTAGCACATATATATTTCATAACTTACTGCTAACAGGATAAAGATGTTCCTGCAGTCCACCATTTGCCATAAATTCATACACCAGCAATTTATGATTACTATCAGAGCAGTACCCAAGCAATGCCAGCAGATATGGTGAATGCAACCGCCTTAGCAATTCCACCTACAGTAACATGTAAGCAACCAATTCAATTCAATTACCAAAATGAATTGGCTTCTAAAAGCTACTTAATTCATTGACAAGGCCAAAAAGAGTATGGTTTAAAAATTTAACTATTTTGATTATAGGGGAAATCAAACGCATAAACATGAAGAACAATGCATTCCTTTTCCCATTGTTTCTAGAAAAGAAACAATGCATTTCTAGATAAGAAGTAACAAACCTCTACTTTAAATTCTTCTTCCCCTTGCTTTCCTGCCTGATCCATGAATTTAATTGCAACTTTCCTGCCATTATTGAGCACTCCTCGGTAAACAAGTCCAAATCCACCATGACCAATGACATTCGACTTGCTAAAGCCCCCTGTAGCAGAATGCAGCTGCTTGAAAGTGAACACCTGAAGTCCTTTCTCGGCTATAACTTGAAGATTTGCAAAGTCACTATTCTCATTAAGGTTAGCGTCTTCAACTAATATAAAACCAAGCAAAATCTGTCAGTAACTGGGACCTCAATTTACTCAAGTAAAGTAGAAAAAAAGGAAAGATATAAAGGTTTAAAGTAAAAACACAGAAGTTACTTTCAAACCATTACTTTAAAATCTTGAAAGAAAGGGTAAAACATAATAACACTCAATGTACTCCCTTTTCCATTCTATTGAATACTCTCAAACAATATAGATGAGAATTAATTACACCCTGTAGAAAAAAAAATATAAATGAATATCAATGAACTGGCAGTATTAATTATTGCCTGCATTATACTTACTTTTTTTACAAGTGTAGAGATTGATATGTGATCATTAATTGAACTAATTAAATGAGAATACAAAGGAAAATAAGGATCAACTTGGCTTGAATAAGAAATTTCTATTTTCCTTGCTTGCTTTCACAAATAATTAAAAAAAAATCATATTATTTTCACTTTGTTCAGTATTTTCGAACAGTTGTATAGAAAAAAATGGTATTTTCACCATTGTCAAGTTTGTCAATATTCATCTTTGTTGAGAACTGAAAACAGAATAAAAATAAGGCATCATTTCGTATTTATTTGTGAATCCATGAAAGGAAAACAGGAACAGTCTTTTCTTTTTAAACCGAACAGGTCTAACGTATCCGGTTTGATATGCGAACTCCACCAAATTTGAAGACAAGAAAGGAGCACGTATAAACAGTAAAAACAACAAACATACAGTTCCAACATAAATCTATCAACAGAACGCCCACGTCTTGCATTAGTCAAATTCTCCATTTTAATCTAAACCTACATGAAACACAACTAACCCCAACCCCTCCATAAAAAAATCACTAATTTTTCTGACAAAAAAAATCATAAATAACACAATTTTTACCAAAATTTCCACTAGGCCAAAATCCAGGAGGGGGAAAAACACAAAACGAGCAAAATCTCAATCAAACCAGAATAAAACAGCACATGAGAGATATCACAGCCTAGTATCAATGGCACTAAATCTAACACTTCCCTTCAATCAGACGAAACTACACCGTAATCAAAACTAACCTCCACATGACAATAAATTATTACATAGTCCTCCCAAACCACCACCTGAGAAGTCTTCATGTGTCAGGTCTTTAAATTTACAAATTTACATAAAAGAATTAACAACAATAAATCACACGTCACCTAAAGATTATTTTTTTCATAAACTGAAAAACTCAAATTGTATAATAAATTCTCCTACATGACACCTAGATGAATGTTATTAATTTTTTTCATAAACTGAAAAACTCAACTGCATGTTAGTACAGATTGGTCAGCAACAGTTCCATCGAATAATTATGGCGTTTGCAAATGAATAGAAAGCAAACATTGAAGTTCGGCACATTTCCGAAAGAGAGCCAAACCTTTTTTGAGGCTTTTGCGGCGGTTGGAGACCTTGTTGAGGATGTAGCAGTAGTAAGCAAAGGCAACGAGCAAGGCAAAGACGGCGAGGGAAGCGAGGACAATAATGGCGATGAGTGCAATCTTGGCCTTCCTTCTGTAGCCGTAATCTTCGTCCATTTCGATTTTTCTGAGGAGCAAAAACCCTAACCCTAGAAATTAAGCATAGTGGCAATGCGAGAAAAAGCGAGAATGGTTAAAAAGCTGTGTCGGAGCTTCGAAGTTGGAAGACACACTCTGACTTGGCTCACTCTCCCTCCCTCTGCCCTTTTTTCTCTGCCGCGTATAATGCTGTTACTGACTTTTCTCTTTTGCATCTTCCACCCTCAACTTCTTGCAATTTTCGTTTCCACCACCAACTTATTTTACACTATTTTCATTTTTCCCCTGCATAAGAATAGTTTTTAAATCCTTTAACAAAACATTTTCTATTAATTCACTTATTTATTAGGTTAAATACATTTTTTTATGAAATTGGATCAAATTAGTTCACTTAATACTTTTTTTCTAAAATGTTAACAAACATCTACAATGTCGGTTTGGAAAAGAGAATTGAAAAAAAAATCTATAAATTAACTATTTTTTTAGTGTTTATAATTTCTTAAATTTTACTTTTTTCAGTAACTATTTTTTTAATTCAAATAACTAATAATAATAATAAAAATCACTTATACAATAAATAAATTACCAAACAATAACATTACTAAAGGAATTGTATTTTTTTTGTGTGCATAATTTTTTACAATTTTGTTTGAGTACCTATTTTTTAAATTCAAATAATTATCTAAAATAAAAATAAAAATCATATACACAATAAAATATTACATATAATAAAACCATAAAAATTATTTATTTTGTAATTACTTCTTATGATTTTTTATAATTTAATAATATATTATTATTTCAATATTTATTATAATATTAATAAAATTTTATCAAAATAAAAAGGTGAACTACATATGCTTACATGTTTCTACTAGTAAAATAAATAAAAAATGATTTTATTTAAATCAAGAGAGAAAATAGAAATATAAAAAAGGAAAAAGAAAGTTTATAAGGGTAGGTAATTAATTACCTTGGTAGAAGTAAAATTAAATATTACTTGTTTTTTTATACAATATCTAAATTATGCTTAGTGTAATACTATGTAAATTTAAAGATGCAAATTTGATAAATTTGCAAGGACATGTTTGATAAACTTGTATGTGACCTTAACTTTTTCAACAAGTCCAAATTTCTAGAAAGTGACTGATTTTTATTTATTTTTTCTCATTATTTAATTTTTTTTATCAAGTCTATAGACACAAAATCCCACAATTACCTTGAAGTCATCCTCTTAAAAAACAGTGACATATAAAAAAATGTAAAATAAAAGTAGAAAGTGAATAAATATTTGAAGAGAAATCAGATTATTACAATGGAGCAAGCCTTTTTGGATTTTGTTTATATTAAAAATCTGAGATAATATATTGTTTAGATAAAAAGGAAAAGGTGTAAAAAGGGGAAAGATGAGGGACATAAGAATGCAAATGGAAAGAAATATGAGGCCGGCAGCTTTGATTGGAGTGAGAAGATTGAAGAGTGTTAATGCCATTTACTTAATTCAAATAGGACAAAGTTTGGCCATTCATTGCTTTGGTTTTGGGTCTCAATCTCACTTCACTCCATCATAACATCACCCTCATTAATACCATAACCTTTCAAAAACAAAACCTTCTCATCTCTTAATAAATAAATGCCACCTGCATGGCTGCATGTGGGAACCCATTTTCAAAGTTTTAACTTGTTATTCTTATATTAATTATACATATTTGTACTATGTGGGCAAAATGTCTTTCCCTTAAAACCTAAACCATAAATTATAATTTCATTATACGAAGTACCATTCACTGAATCACTACATTAACATATATAATTAAGTATTATTTATTAAATTAATGAGGATTTAATAGTAGTATTAATGTAGGTTGATGATCATATTTAGATTAAGCTACATATTTAATAATTATGTAATATCAATATTAATTTGAGTTTCAAAAAATATTTTATATACTTTGATATGTGATATTTACTAAGATTAAATTTTAATCTTAACTCAACCTTATCAAATCGGTTTATAAAGTAGAGTTTGTATATATTTATATACTTTAAAATGTTGTTATCTCTAGTAAATGTTAAATCTCTAACACATCTTCACGTCGAGGCTTTCAACTTGTGTTTGTGACTATATAATGAATAGTTTGATAATAATCCAATAGCAGATAATCTGATAAGTTCAACAAACTTTTAATAAAATAAATTTTAAATTATTTTAAGTATTATATTAAAAAGTAAACTTTAAATTTAACTTAACTTTATAGAATTGACTAATAAAATTAAGTTAACATTAAGTTATATACTATGAATTATATAATATAAAATGTTTTTTTATCTTTAATTAAAGTGAAATTTCGAATAAATCTACTAAAAGTAGATAAACAAAACTTCACTAACGAGAGATTCTCTATTCATACAGAAAAAATATTAAAATTCTATTGTTTTGCATTTTTAAATTTCATTTGAATACATTCATAATTCACCTTCAGTTTAAACAAAAATGGGAGGAAGGAGGCGTTGAGTGATGAAGAGAAGAAAACAAGAAAGTAGTGTTTGGAATGATCGGCAAATGCTTTAGAGAGATTCCTTCATAGCCCAGAGGCCTGCAGTATAGCAATTGACTTACTCTTTGGAACTCTCATAAGTTGATGATGGTTGAATGATGAAAATAAGTTTAAATTTTGTTATTTGTATAAATAAATAAAATGAGAAAATAAAATAAATATTAAGGATGTGAAAAGGGATTAACCTGACAGTTTTTTTCTACTTTTTTATATTCATGCATGCAAAATATTAAAATAAAAAAAAATACTAGTCCAGATTATTATAATTTTTTATTTTTGAAAGATTAAAATGTACTGTAATTTAAATTTTAAATTAGGTTTCAATTATTAATTATAATTAAATAACTATATATATATATCTTTTTTCCATTTATTTAATCAGATAAATTAATTAAGTAAGTAATTAATTAAGACTTATAAAATACTTAATTAAGTGAATTTTTCATATATATTCTCTTAAAAATAATAAGCGTATTTTTATTGGTTAAGGAAGAGGTGGGGCTAAATATATCAATATCGGATTGTCCATTTTAGCCCTAAAAATAATTGATTTCCTTTTCATGTTATTAATGAATTTTTTGAACTATAGGTGGTCGTTTCATTCAACTTTTTATTATTCTTATTATTTAAAGTTAGTGGTTATTAAATTTGAGAAAATTTACTAATTTTTTATTAAAAATTAATAAAATTCATAACTTAAATTTATAATATTATGATATTTAATTTATAAAAAAATCATAACTTTTTATTATAAATTACAAGAAATTAGCAGTTTATCGACGAAAATTTGTCGATGGAAATGGTCCATCAAAAAGTTAAACAGAAACGACAAAATGAATTATAAATATTTATGACTAATAGAACAATTTCTTAGAACAAAATTCTTATTTTGTTTGGTAAACTCGTCAAAATTATTATTATATCCACCTGTAAGTTGGTTTGGTCAAAATAATATATAAATATTAAAATAAGACGGTTTAATGAATTATTACTTAGAAAATTAATATTTAATTGTATATAATTATTTTAAAAAGATATTATTATATTTATATAATGAACAAAAATACTGATTAAATTTTTTATTTATTTTATGTAGTAGAAATTAAAATATATTTGTATTGTAATTTTATACTAAATAAAATTTATTTTTAATTAATTAAATAAATTCTTATTGTTAGTAGTATAAATTTTTTATTAATAAATATAATATTATTTTAAAATTAAAAAATTTATTATTACTTTAAAAAAGTTAATTATTTTTGTTCTTGTCGGCTGACCTAGTTTGGATCTGGTAGGTGGATTTCGGACATTCCTTCAGCTACTGTTTTTAGATGTTTAGAATTTTTAGTGAGGGGAGCTCCACCTGTAGATCAGACTTCGATGATCAAGTCAGTGAAAGCATATAATATTAGTGTGGGTAGTGTATATGGAATAACACTTACATTTGTTTAGGGTTTTGAGGCCCTTTTATAGTACTCATAGTTCCTTCTTTTAGAAGTTGACAACCATAAAGATATTTTGTTAATATATCCCCTTTATTTATAGGGGAGTTGGCAGAGCATTATCTCTTACTATTTTTATCTTTATATGCCTAACTTATTTTAGTTATATTTTTAGTTATTTAATATATATTTTGTCAATTGTTTGGGTCGACTTCTTAACACATTACCAAGTCAACCCTCCCCCACGCCATTGGGTCATTTATCAGTTTGGGCCGAACTAAGTACCTTATCCTCTTAGACCAATCGCGCTAGAGTAGCACGCTTAAGTGCTCGGTCGGGCCCCGAGCATGTCCGATCAATACACAGCCCCCAGCCTCGAGTCGAGCAGAGCGATTAAATGTCGGAAAAGACATTAAGTCAGAGAGTAGGTGGTTCATAGCATTCGAGGCATTGCTTTATGGGACGACTTTTTGATAGCCTTTAATGGTGCTTACACATGGCCCATGATCAACAGTTTAAAACACTCTTCGTTTCAAAAAAACCTTGTTTAACTTTGAAACTCTGAGAAACCCCGTCTATTCTCTATTGTTTCTCTTCTGTTGAGACTCAGAGAGATAAGAAAGAAAACCTTTTCCTGCACCGTCGTGCCCCTCCGCGAACCACTGTGAACCAGGTACATTTTCTCAATCCTGTCCAAATAGTAGAACTTCATACCATGCTTCTTCATGTGTTGCCTGATTTACATGATGCCTGTGCTGAACTGTTTCTCGTACTTGTATATTTGCTTGTGTTTTAGTTGTTTTTTAGATGGATTATGCCTTTGCTTACCCTTGGGCCAAAACAAAATTACTTAGAGAAACGTTTGTTTACACCACTCGCCTAAAAATTAGAGAGTTGAGGGAATCGGGGGGTGGCCTAAACAAAAAAGATGAAAGTTTAGTGAAAGTGGTAGTGTGTAGAGAGGGTGAACTGGTATGTTGTGATGAGTCCTCGAACCCTGGTGGACCCTTTCTTTTCTTCTACGCCACATTTTTTACCAAAGTCCTGTTACGTCTTCCCTTTTCTATTTTTGAATAAGAATTGCTAACTGAGCTAAACGTAGCTCTTGCCCAGCTGCATCTGAACAGCTGGGCATTTATCCAAGCTTTCATCATTTTGTGCTCCCAACTCGGTATTTCGCAGACTGTGGAGGTATTCTTTTATTTCTTTGAGTTAAAACAGTCTGGTCGCCAGTTATGGTCTTCCTTGAATGGTGCTTCTGGGAGAGGTTTGCTTACCCTCTTCCAATCTTCTTATAAGAGTTTTAAAGGTCGATTCTTTAAGGTTCGTGCCTCAGCTGGAGACCCATCTTTGCTAGATGGCTTCCCCTTATACTAGTCGTCCAACCCTCGTTACCAAAGTGCTTGGTGCCTTGAAGATTTGTCCCCAAGGGAGCGAGGTATTTGTCAATTCCTGGAAAACCTCAAAGTCGTTTTTGACACGTCAACCAACGCTTTTGGCGAAAGAATACCTTTCGGGTTCTCTCAAAGCCTATATTGGTATATAATCTTTCTAGCCTTAGCTTTTAAGAAATTCTTGGGACTTGTGGACTCTAAAAATAACTTTCTTGTTTGTTTCATAAAGAGTATGCTTTCTTTAATAAGCAAGACTGAGTTGGCCAAACGTGCTAGGCGGATGAGGGCAACCAAGGATACCTTAACGTCGAAAGAGGTTGCTCCCACTGGTGTCGTTTTAGTACAATTTGAGCAAGACGAACGCACGACTTCCGACCCCGTTTTAAAAGAAAGAGATTAGAGATTGCCCCTCCCTCCGACCACTCTCACTCGGATGGTCAAGCTCCAAACCAGGAGGTGCTAACAGTCCAAGAATGTGAAGTCGTAGAAAGCTCTAAAGGAAAAAGTTTGTGGGATCCGAGCTTTGACGTCTCGACCCACTTCAACTCGTGTTTCCTACTGGCCGAGGATAGAGCAAGACTGGAGAGTTATGAAGAAGATTGACTTCGCCATGACTCTAAAAACCTTCTTGCCCAAGCAATTGCCATGGGGTGCTTGCCCGATGTTAAAGTGGAGGAGCGAAAGGAGGCTGAGATAGGAAAGCTCGACAGATTATTGAGCTCCAATAGGAGACCGAGAGCCTTCATGTCGAGGTTGACCATTTACGCTCTGTCTTGCAAAACTCGGGAGGGGCTTGCGATGAGTATATAAAAAACCAACTTAGCTGAAAAGGTTAACACTTTGGAGAAAAAGATGGGAGAGGAAGAGGAGATGGCTCGCAAAGAGGCCGAGCTTTCGAAGACTATTAACACACTGAAAGATGATGCGACCCAGCCATATATCGTCAGCTTTGATGGCGCCATGGAACAAGTAGCCATTGTTCATCCTTCAATGGATTTCTCCACACCAAGCCATGCAAAACAGTAGTCGACGAGAAGCTTGTTGGGGAATCTTAATTACTTTTACTAATTTCAAAATTTATGAACAATGCTTACTTTATATGTGTATTTGACATTTTGACCTGGATAATACTTTAAGGTATTAATTGCTTTGTATATTTTAAGCTTATGACTACCTTAGTTATGCCTTTTATCATGTCGACAACTTTGCCTATTAACATAATGAACACGATATACTAAAACTTAGAAAGTAAGTTTTCTTAGGTACTAAGCATAACACGACTAAGAAAATTATAAATTCCTGGCCAAAATTTGGATAGAGTGCCTAAGATGATGGGGATGTCTCCTAGTTAACAAGTTAGGTCGTCGTTGGGGTACCCCTCTAGGGTCAGTCGAATTATTTGGTATCTCTGAGTTGATCCGTCTTTCGTTGTTAGTCAATTTGATATGTAGATAATGTTCTTGCACAAATGGTTGGACCTTAGGGTTCGTTCAAAACCAATATGTGTAAACGATGTCGTCAAGTCAGTCTTACCTTCAAGGTTCGACTAGAACGATGTGTAAAACCTAATTTTATCGAGTTAGTTCGACCTTAGGGTTCGGCTAAACGATGTGTAGAGAATAACATTATCGGGTTAGTCTTTCCTTAGGGTTCGACTAAACGATGTTTAGAAAATAACATCACTGAGTTAGTCCGACCTTAGGGTTGGCAAAAACAATATGTAGAAATATGATGTTATCGAGCTGGTCCGATCTTAGGAATCGGCCAAGTCGATATATAGAAATACGATGTTACCGAGTTGGTCCGATCTTAGGATTCGACCAAGTCGAACAAAAAATCTTTCTTGCTGGCAAAAATGTTTATTAAAGGGTGACCTCATTAAAAACCCCTTTCACGGAAAAAAAGAGTATCACCGTAAAGAATGTAAATTATTCATGTGCAGAGCATAATAAGTAAAAGTACTTTAACTAAAGTAAAATTTGAGATTTGCTGCATTCTGGGTTCGGAGAATGGGACCTCCGTGCAGAGTTTCTAGTCGATAGGCTCCCATTCCGAGCACTTCAACCACTCAATAGAGGCATGTCCACTTTGGAGACAATTTGTTCTCAATTTGATAAGGGTGAGCTTTTTGGAGCACTAAATCCAAGACTCTGAATTGTCTGTGGTTCATCCTAGTTTTGTATTTCAAATCCACTCTTCTTTTTAGTGCTTCAGAGTTCACTCGCGCTCGTTCACACACCTTCTCAAGTAAATCCAAATTCAATCTTCTTCCCTCATTGGAACTTTCAGAGGTGAATTTCTGGAATCTTAATGAGTCTTCTAATGTCTCTACAAAAATTATAGCATTTATCCAGATACTAGGTTAAAAGGTGCTTCCCTCATTGTGGATTGGGGAGTGGTGTGATAGGACCACAATATCCTAGGGACCTCCTCTGACCATCCTCCCTTAGCCTTTTCGAGTCTTCTCCTCAATCCTTTTAGCAACACTCTATTGGATGATTCAGCCTGACCATTGGTCTGGGGGTGCTCTATAAAGGCGAATACTTGTTTGATCCCTAACTCCTGGCCCAAACCTCCAAGCTGGCGACTAGCAAATTGAGTCCCATTGTTTGATACTAAATGTCGATGTATGCCAAACCGACATATAACATTTTTCAATACGAAATGTCAAACTTTTTGGGCAGTTAATTGAGCAACTGGTTCAGCCTTGATCCACTTGGTGAAGTACTAAATAGTGACAACCAAGTATTTCATCTGGCGAGTGACCAGGGGAAAAGGCCCCAAAATGTCAATTCCCCAGGTATGGAAAGGTCATGGGTTGGAGATTGAATGTAGCACCTCAGGAGGTGAATGACTCCAGTCGGCATGTTTTTGGCATTGTTCGCACCTTTTCACATACTTCATGCAGTCCTCTTTTATTTTTGGCCAATAATATCCTGCTTGGATCGTCTTCAAAGATAAAGCTTGTTCGCCAATGTGGCTTCCGCAGATGCCCTCATAAAGCTCAAACATCACTCAAACGCATTGATCGCCACTTATGCAGGTGAGAAGCAGGTGTGTGAAACCATATCGGAGTAAGTGTCCGTTCACCATGGTATACCGACTTGCATTCTTTTTGACAATCTTGGCCTTTGTGGGGTCAAAAGGGAGTAGCCCATCTGCCAGGTACCAAGTATATGATGTCATCAAGGTCTCTATGTAGGCGACCTGCATAACATCGAGGTTGTTCCCATCATATAATTCACGCACGGTTACCCTTGGTCTTTTTCAGAGTTTCCTAGATGACAGACTGATGCCTTTCTCCTTTTCCCAAGCTTTCCAGTTTGGACAACAAGTCTACTTGGGAGTTTTGTCCCCTAGGAACGTGAACGAGGTCAAAAGTAGAAAAAACTTCTTTCAAAATTCTTACATACCTGAGATAGGAAGCTAAGTGTGGGTCTTTGGCCTGGTATTCTTCGGACACTTGTCCTGTTATGAGTAGTGAATCGCTTTTTGCTAACAAGTGGCAAGTTCCTAGCTTTTTTGCTAGCAACATCCCTGCTATTAGGGTCTCGTACTCAGCCTGATTATTACTCGCTTTAAACACGAACTAGAGAGACTGCTCGATTAGAACGTCATTCGACCCTTCCAGAATGATGCCAACTCCACTGCCCTATAAGTTGGATGAACCATCCATGAAGAGGACCTAGAGGGATTTTTCGAGGTTAGGCTTGAAGTCTTTGGGTGCGAGTTCGGTCAAGAAATCTGTAGATACCTACCCCTTAATCAGCTCACGTGGCTCGTAGTGTATATCGAACTCCATAGTTCTATGGCCCAACGTACCATTCTCCCAACAATATCAGGCTTCTGGAGAACCTTTTGGAGAGGAAGGTCTGTCATCACCACCACCGTAAAACTCTGGAAATAATGCCTCAGCGGCCTAGTTGTAACCACTACTACGAAAGTTCTTTTTTTGATAGTTTGGTATCTGACCTTCGCCCCCTGCAATACCTTACTAACAAAGTATACTGCCTTTTGAGTCTTTCCTTCTTCTTGTAAGATAATCGAGCTTATAGCTCGGTCAGTAACCTAAAAAGTACAATCGTAAAGGAAGCGTTAGGGGTATGCTTACTAAGTATTGGCGGCTTGGCCAAATATTCCTTTAATTTGGTGAAATCTTCCTCGCGTTCTTCAGTCCACATAAAATGGTTATTCTTTTTGAGACACTGGAAATACAAATACCCTTTATCGCCACTGGCAGATAGGAAACAAGAGAGAGCGACCATGCACCCTGTTAACCTCTACACTTCCTTTACGTTGGTTGGGCTTCTCATCACATTTGTTAGGATTTGCTTTGATTCCTCTTTCAGTTAACAAGAAATCGAGGAACCTCCATGCTTGTACTCCGAAAACACATTTTTTGGGATTAAGTTTTAAATTACGCACCCTTATAGTGGCGAACAATTCCTCCAAGTCTAACATATGTTCACTTGCCTTCACCGAAGTGACCACCATGTCGTCCACATACGCTTGTACGTTCCATCCAAGCATTGGTGATAGAATCCGGTCCATGAGCCTTTGATAGGTCACCCCTGCTTTCTTTAAAGCGAAAGGCATGACCTTGTAACACTAACTGGTTGTTTCGATCATGAAAGTCATTTTACCCTAGTCTTTTGGATTCATCCGGATTTGATTGTATCCTGAAAAAGCGTCCAAGAAACTCAGTAAACCACACCCTGAGGCGTTATCTACCAATGAGTCTATGTTCGGCAAAGGGTAGGGATCTTTGAGACAAGCTTTATTGAGGTCGGTGAAATCGACGCACATTCTCCACTTCCCACTTGCTTTTTTTACCATGACGACGCTTGCCCACCACTCAAGGTATTGGATTTTCCGGATGTGGTCAACTACGAGGAGCTTTTGAGTCTCCTCTCGGATGGCGAGGCACTTCTCCTCACTAAGTTTTCTCCTTCTCTGGATGACAGGCTTGACCTTCTCATCTATGGTGAGATGGTGACACAAAAAATCTAGATTAATCCCCTACATGTCGACTAACGACCACGCAAAAGCACTCGGGTCTTTTGAAATGACTCCTATGATTTTTTCCTTCAACACTTTATGTAATGAAGCCCCGAGCTTGAACTTCTTCTCGTTGATTTAATATGGTAAGAGGAGGGTATTGCTCCCAGTCTGTTTAAAAATGGTCGCCTCAAAAGAAAGTTATAAGCAGAGGGTGTATTAACTACTATTTATTTTACCGTGATAGTCGTGGCCACACTTTCATCCGAGAAGGTAGTTCGGAGCTCGGCATACCCCAAACTTCCACTTAATCTCTCGTAAAACCCACCAAGCAACCGTCATAGGGTCTTAACTGATCTAGAGGTATATGCTGCCCCAAAAACATCTACCAAAACATCACATCAACCGAACTGACGTGGTCCACAAGAACCTTGTGTACATTTCGACCCATGGTAATAACCGAGATAACTATGGGATCTTCCTCTTCAGGAAAAAAACGTCCCCAGAATCCGACATTGTGAAATAGATGGGGGATTGGACTTAGGTTGGGCTTTTCGCTCTCCAGGGTCATTACTGCTCGAGCGTAACATTTTCGGCTGGATGCCAAAGTCCCTTCCGTAATTGTGTTGAAGTCACCCAAGATAGGTGCCTCATGGTTTGTTGTGTTTAATGAGTTTTCTTTCTTTCCTTTCTATGCTTCATCGTTAACATACCTGGAAAAAAATCCCTTATTTACCAACTTCGTGAGTTGGTAGGATAATGTGAGACATTGCTTAGTGTCGTGACCTCGGACACGGTGGAATTCGCACCAATCGCCTTTTCTTCCGCCCAGAACTCGTTCTGTCTTCTTCGAGAAACGCAAATTTTTCGCCACATCCTCTTTGGTGATAAGCATTTTGTACGAAGTTTGGAACTGCTACTTGGGCACCTTATCGTCTATTCATTCCTTCGTGTCGTCCTTTTTCTCAACATAAGGGACGTACCTCTGGCCGACCGCTAACTCGTAGAAGGTTCAGTGTTCCTTTAGCGGTGCTCTCGTTCGGGCTCCTTGTATCGTCCTTGCTTGGGCTTTGAGTTGCCATGTTTCACTATTATTGCCTCCTTTGCTTCTATATGAGCGACTGCCCTTTCTCTGACCTCGGTCATTCGACTCGGCTCGGTTTCGTATGAGCGAGTTGCTAAAAGGGCTTGCCCACATGATGTGAATTGATTTTAGGATTGTTCATTTTATGGTGTGACACTTTACTCAGATTGAGATTTTAGGAATTTAAGAGTGAAGATCTTAGGAAAATCCCCACTAGACATTAACTTAACCATGTGGTTAAGTAGATGTGAAGGTTCATTTCACAAAAGCAAAAGGAAAACATAATTATAAGGTGAAAATGATGCTAGAAGGTGCGGAATTAAAGAACCAGGAAAAGAAACCAAAATAGAATTGTTGAATGGAAACAAGGAGAACCAAACAAGAACATGATACAAAGATAAAAATGGAATGACAATGGAAGAATAGATGAAGGAAAAAGAAAGCTTATGTGATGGATTTGAGAAGTGGAACACGCCACTTGGAGTGTGATTGGCCTCCAAGATAAGTGATGATAGCCACCACTTGAGAGCTCTCAATACTCACAAGATAAGACCTAAATGCTAAGAGGAATTCAAACCTCACTAACACCTCACACAATTTGTGTAGAGTAACTCTTCTTCTATTTCAACTTGTAAAATACACTAGGTACGCCTCCTATTTATAGGTGAAGAAGCCTTGGAGAACAAGCTAAAGGTGTAGGATGGGAAAAGGGAAAAAATGGCCAACCTTGGGGTTTGACTAAGCCAAACCCACATCCTAGGTTTGTCCTTCTAGAAACTAGGTCAAAATGTCTTCCAAAAGGGCTAGGAACAAGCTAAAATGTTGCCCACACCCCCTATTATGCTAAAGGTACCTTATTCTAGCCTATATTTGCTATTTGGACCCCCAAAGTGAGCCCAAAATTATTTACAACATTTTTTAATCATTAAGTAGACTAGCAGGAAGAACTTTAGATGCTCTGGTCTTTGTCCAATTCTCCCTCTGGTGAGGTCTCCACTTGTATGTTGAGATGACTTCTCATAGTATAAAGCATCCTTGGTCATCTTCTTGTGGGCTTGGTTTGCATCATGCCCCCCAGGTTTGAGAGAATTCAACCTCGAGTTTAGAACTCCTGAGATAACATAGTCAGTCGGCTCATATATAAGATAGTGCAAGGAGTTGGATGTGAACTAGATTGATGTTCCTTAAGCTTGGGGAGTTCAAAAGATGGGCCTCTATATACAGACCTGGTTGGAAAGAGTTTTTGGGAATGACAAATCTTTTGGAAGAAAATCCTCTTAAAAGGTGGAAACCTTTAGGAGGTGTTTGAAAGTCATTCCTAACATTCTTTAACAAAGATGGTGTGTATGTAGAAACCTTTGGTAATGAAAAAGATAAGGAAGAAGGACACCTCAGAGGTGTAATTTGTAGCATGGCTCGAGTCAACATGATTGCTTTAGTGGTGGAAGATGATATGTTGTGACTCGGTTTATCTTTTCTTGCTTTCTCTTTTTCATTTTCTCTTTTGGTTTTTATTTTTAATTGGTCCTCATGAACCTCTTTGGGAGAGAGAGGTTTTAAGATAACCTTGTGCCCTTGGAAGGTAAAAGTCATTTTGTTGGTTAGGCCATCATGTAGAACGTGTCTATCATATTGTCATGGCCTTCCTAAAAGAATATGTGTTGCTTCCATTGGCACAACATCACATAAAACCTCATCTTTATACTTTCCTATAGCAAAAGTTATGAGGACTTGTTTATTAACCATGATTTCTCCTTCGGCATTAAGCCATTGTAGTTTATAGGGCTTTGTATGAGAGATAGTGGGTAAACCAAGCTTCTCCACTACTCTTGTATTTACCACATTAGCACAACTACCCACATCTATTATCATGGAACATAACTTGTTGTTAATAAGGTAGTGGGTGTGGAAAATATTTTCTCTTTGGGTGTCATCCAAAGGTTTTGGATTTGTTCCCAACATTCGTCTTATGACCAATAAGTCACCTTCATAAGGTATTTTACATTCATTATCATTAGGAGTTTTTGAAAGGGAAGGGAAGTTAGACCTAGAAGATTGATCACTATGTTCACTTACTACTTGCCCCCCCCCCCTCCCCTTAACCATCATGGTTCGTTTTGTTGGACAACCGGTCGCTATGTGCCCAAAACCTAAACATTTAAAACACTTTTTACTTAGGTTTTGGTAGGTGACCTAGGTGTTGAAGTGGATGGCTTAGAATCCCTAAGGTTCTAAGTGGACTCCTTTACAAAATTGGAGGGAAAAGTCTTAGAAGAAAACTTGTTTTTATTTTTCCAAGATGATTGGTAGTAGCCATCATTATGAGTATTTTTGGAAAAGATTTTCTTTGAAAGTTGTGATTCAACCTTGATGGCAAGGTAAACCAATTTTTCTAAAGATGAGTACTCATATAATTCTACCACATCTTCAATTTCCCTTCTCAAGCCACTTACAAACCTAGCCATTTTGGACTCCTTTCTTTCATGCATGTCAACTTTAGTTAATGTTGTTTCAAGTTCTTTAAAATAATCATCCACACTTTGTGTTCCTTGTTGAAGTCGTTGGAGCTTCAACAAGAGCTCTTTCCTATAGTGTGGAAGAACAAATCTAGCACACATGCATAACTTTAAATTCTCCCAAAAGACCATGATTAGCCTCTTGTTTAGTCCAATGTTCGTTACAGTTTTATGCCACCACTACATGGCATAGTCTAAAAATTCTAAGGAGGATAATTTAACCTTTTGGTCTTCTTGGACCTCATGTACATTAAAAATTTGTTCTACTTTAGCCTCCCATCCTAGATAAATATTGGGATCACCTTCCCCACTAAAACTAGGAATTTTAACATAAGGTAAAGAAACTTTAGAAACATGTTGGCGCCTCTCTTCAAAATTGTTCAATCTAGATGTACATTGTTAACCCCAATAAGCACAACTAGATGTACCCCAATAATTCTACATTGTGGATTAAATTATTGTTTCAATATGGCTCAAACTTCACCCGAATTCATAAAACTTGGAGGGTACACAATATGCATTATATAGGAAGGGAAATGCATTATTATTGGCATGGGATTCGATGAAGAAATGAAGACAGAAAAATAAAAGTTAGAAATGGAGAGGGTTTGTGTGTGTAGCTTGTAGTGAATGGATCAATGCCCTATACCAAATGAGCAGAGGCATGTGGGGGCTAGAATTGGAGCCTATAAGGCTCAACTACCACTGCCTACTTTGAATATCCCCCTTTCACATATTTTCACAAAGTATCATCAACCTATGTGTACATTTATAATCTCTACATTTTTCGAAGCAATTAATCTATGCATATAATTTTATTGATCCTCATCTTAGGGACATGCTTATGAAATTCTTCTTTGGAAGTTTCAACCTTAAACTTGTTGAGTTGGAACCACAAATTTCTTTCTAATGAGGCTTCAATTTCTTAGCTTATATTAGACTCCTCGTAATATATATATATAGTAAAAGAATGTAAGTGATGGAATCTTAGCTTGCATTGTTATAAGTCTTTTGTTTTGTATTTTGGGGTGCGGAATTTGGAGGGATTGGGTGGCTAAAATGAGTGAAAGAAATTGTGAAGTATTGGTGTATGGAGAATGATGATGAAGCTTAAGAGAGGTTAGGCCAACTCCTAAGAAGAGTCAAGCAAAACACTAATAGAAGTGCAAACTTGAGAGTGAGAATTTGAAGACAAATGAGCTAGTAACTTGGGCAGCTTTTCATTATCAATTCAAATCTGATTTACAAAGGGGCTAACACTTGTATTTATAGTTTTTATGGGAAGCCAAGGTACAAGCTTTAACCCTAAAAACTCTTTAGATGGTCTAGAGTGTTGAACCAAGTGGTGTTCAAGCTTTGAAGAATCCAAACCCATTGAAGGATGTTGAAGCCTTGGCTGTGCTTGCTGTTGTTGTGCTATTTTAGTTTAGTTCTGGGGTAGTTTGAGTGTTGTAATCCACCCCTTGATTAAATCTAAAGCATAGGCATTCTCAATCTTTGTGAAAGAAAAATGTTTTTCAAACTAAGTTAAAACAACCGATT
>Ga0123342_1003576_pt1 | contig 24809 bp, 15 predicted proteins | sample Turbeawhitnodule_FD_89960 | JGI IMG/M metagenome (GOLD analysis project Ga0123342, IMG submission 89960) | Root nodule microbial communities of legume samples collected from Mexico - Turtle bean Mexico white nodule | ecosystem: Host-associated > Plants > Roots > Nodule | place: Mexico: Nepantla... | reverse complement strand
TTAAAACTGTTAAAAACATTTTAAAAAGCTTTTCAAAAACTATTTAACGAAAGCCTTTTTAACAGAGAAGAAATAAACAGATTCTTTCTCCATAAAACAGATTTATTTGTGTACTGTTTTAAACTGTTAAAAACATTTCAAAAACCATTTAACCACATCATGTGCTTGATCTAGACTTGGTTAGGCATCTAGGATAGGTTACACAGCAAAAGGCAATCATACACACTTACAAGCCTGATTACAAATGAATCTAAAAACCTATTACAATCTTCAAAGCACTCAAGCCATTTTCTTCATCAAACACACATCAAGTCTTGGTAGGGAAGAAGCTTCCTCCAACTTCAACATATATGACTAAATTGTTCTGCATATATTAAGCTATAGCTTCTCTCACAAACTCTGACTTATTATCTTTGTTTATTTACCCTCAATTATACTTTTTACAGGACATAATCATTACTGAGTTGTTTTTGATTAATTGTTTTGTATAATCAAATTAATTAATTAGTATACTTGTAGGATGTAAATACCCCGAAAAATAGCATCTAACTATTTAAATACACATTCTACATATTGTATATACATATTTCTACATAAGCTTAGAGTTTTTCAAAACATTCCTAATACATGATTAGGACATATAGAAATACAAATATTTACAATATAAGTTTCAAAATCAACACCTGTAAGATCATCTGCTCGTGTACGTAGTACAGTCATTGCAGTTCAAACACACAACAAGAAAAGCAAGAGTAAGCTAGTGAAAATAGAATTTTATAATATACACAATTAAATCAAAAGAGAAAACCAAATTACATGATCAATTTCTCAATTATTTAATCTTCTTCAAATTCCAACATAAAACAATCACATAAATCTCATATGGATCTACACATCCAGAGTATTCAACAAACAATATCTTTCGGAGGACCCGTATTAAGTAAGTCCTACCAGAGACTAACACTTGATTTAAAAATTATCAGCGAATCCAACAGAAAGGATTAAAGTAAGTTCAATACAGCCCAAGCCGTGCATCTCATATGTCACGGTGTGCATGAACTTCCCCATCAATTTCTCACCACCTGATATCTTAGTCTATGTGACTTAGATCATCAATGAAACTCGTAGATCTATGTTACTACATAGGCATCAATACTTAATACACAAACAAACACCAGTTCATACATTATCACAAATGTATGAATTCAATTCCATACTATTTTCATCATACAATATCATTCAAAACGCAATCCAAAATATTCAGAATCCTAATTAACATAAAAAAACAACACTTAAATATTAAACCATCAAAATTTAATATTTCCACAAATTTAAATAATATATAAACAAACAACACAATATATATATATATAAACACAACAAGAAAAATTGAATATTGGGACCACGTCCCCTCCGCATTCAGATCTTCTATCCTAGGGTGCTATTAAAAATTAAATTTAGTTTCCCTTACTTTAATTGTTTGCTTTCCAATAAACTTTGAGAGTTTTATCCTAAAACAAAAATTCAATATATAGTAGAATAAGTTGAGAGGATTAAACTTCTCAATTAACCCACCAAGATTGATGACTAAATCTTAAGGAAAAACTGAGAACAAAGGATATTTAGAGCAAAATTGAATTACCCTGTTTGAAAATCTGACCGAGTAGAAATGTTCCTTAACTCGTCAGCGAGAACGTGGTCTGATTAAATTCTAAAATAGATGAAGATTAAGAGAGAAAATTAAGAGAGAGAAGAAATTATGGAGAGAGAGAAAGGGAGATAAGGAAGAAAGAAAAAAATGATGCAGGGAGAGTTTTGTTTTGTTTTTTTTTAAAGAAAGTGTTGTTACATAGGATAATTGGGATTAAGCATTTAAATGATAAACATTCATTTATAATTACTACAGTATCTAACTCAAAATGATTCTCTATTTTATGTTCCTAGATGAATAATTGAAGATAAAAGAAAGAGATAAATTAAAAAAAAAAACTGGTTAAATAATAAGGATTGTAAATAATAAATTGGAGGCAACTTATGTTAAGGGCTTTGAAGGTGAAAATACAGGTTTAAGACCTTTCTAATAATTTAATCTTTTACAAATATTTTTATTTCATTTTTTATGATTTAATTCAAATTCTCGAAATTAAAATAGCTTTAACTACAAATTAAGATTTATTTTAGTAATATTCATATATTGATATATAAAATACAGTATTCAAACTTTTATATATTCATTGTAAACGTTGCTGAAGACACATTTTTCCTTATATGCACATTTTTTATACATCCTAGTAATAATAGAAAAGTTAAGAAAATAAAGGAAACTCTTATAACATGAGTTCCCAAGGCAAATCATGCACTATGAATTTCAAACCTATAAGCTCTTTTTAACATAAACTGTAATACTATCACTAAAATTATTTCTATCTAACTTTACACTAGGGTGAAAAGTTGATGCTTTTCAAGTATATATAAACTAAATTTGAAATCCTTTTTCAAAAAATAAATTATTATTAACTTGTAAATTTAGAGTCCAAAATTACCTTTTTATCTTTATTTTACAAAGGCCATTTTTTTCTCAAATTAATTATTTTAATTTCTTTTACATCATTTATGTTTACTAATCTCAAGATTAAAACATCCAAAATGACAAACACACATAATATTTTCTTTATATAAATCAAAGAGTTTAATATGGTTTAAGTTTCTATTTTTTTTAAATTATACTTGTTCTCTTTAAACTTAAAATTGACCGCTCTCAAATTTTAAACTTTTTTTCCATTAACATTTTAGTTATTGTTATTTACATCAACTAACAACCATTTCATCAATATGGGAGATGTGATATTCACATATTTGTATATAATTATTTTTTAGTCCCTTGTCTTTTCAAAAATCCTAAATAGTTTCTCAACAAATATTTGATTAGTTTTAATTTTCAATTATATTTATCATTATTTTAAATTTCTTCCATCAAATATTACTGTTGTAGTTGTAGAATGTGGTAGATTTGTTTGTCTTCCTACACAAGTTATGATTTAATATAACAATTATGTGATAAAGTATTATTAGTTTGAAGTATCTTTTGATGATTTCATGGGAGTTGTAATTTATGTATATGAATTGTTGATTTTCTATTCCCAATATCATTCACATTTCAAAATTTGGCTTGGCAAATTTATATTATCAAACAAAATTGAATGCCTTGAAATTTCTTAAAAATAACTTGAATCAATAAAATCATCATATTGCTTTAATGTTAAACTGGACTTAGTAAAGAGTCACACAAATGTCACATAATTTTTCAATGATGATATCTGATGAAATATATATATTAAACAATAAAAAATATAATTCATGAATTAAAAATAGTAAAATATTATTGAGAAATTAAAAGTTAATTTCGGGGAAAAAATAGCTACTAATTAATAAAGTAACATTAAAAAGACTAACCTTATATTTTTTTTCCTAATAAATAAAAAAAAGGAAAAAAACGAGGCTCACACTTATTATTAAAAACAAGTAAAACAATAGGTAACTTTCTTTTTCTGCATAGACATACAAAGATTTGTATGAATTTTTTTTACACATAGTTGTTTTATAAATGTTAATAAAGTATTTATGATATAGTTGATTATTTCTAATACCTAATCAATTATTGTATATTATTTACATTACATTTTAAAAATATAATAGATATATTTTTAACATAATTAACTCCTTAGTTTTTTTTAAATAAATAAATCTATAAATAAAAAAATATAATAACTTTATGCTTATTTTTTTTATATATTTCATTGAATTCAAAAAAAAAATCCATTTTTTTTATTTTTTATTTTCGTAGTTGTTTTTATCTTTTATGCTTTACTTGAGGTGTTAAAATTGAAGAATAAAAAATGAAAAATAAAAAATGTAATTATTTGAATTAAGGAAAGATAGTAAAACAATAAAAGTAAATAAATAAAATATTATTAAGTTATTTGATTGATGTAGGAAAAAATTAATATATTTAGAAAATTATTAAAGTGTTCCTATATTAAGAAGAGAACAAAATTAAATGTTAAAAGAAATATTTAAACATCTACATTCATTTCAAATTAAAAGTTTGTATCACTATGAATTGAGTACCCAACTACAAAATAATATTTCATATTTGGTAAATATTAGTTTTCAATTTTTTAAAAATATTTTAATGTAAAAAAAATAGAAATTAAATTAAAATAAATTTTAAATTAACAGAAGAAAAATCATTATAAAGTTTAATAAAAAATATATTTTACAACGACAAATTTAAATTATTTCACAAAAATACAAAAAATTAAATTATTCAATATATATATATATATATATTAATAAAATATTGACTATTATTAAAACATATAAATTATACTATCATAATAGTAGTATTTTTGGTTCATATCATAATATAAGTATTGTTGGTTCATGAGAAAGGAATGCATATCAAAAATATTTTCTTCACATATTGGTAATATTGACATATAAATAAATTCATTATCAACTTGCATTATTTGACACGAGAACAATTTTATAATTGTAGTGATGTCCACCTCACTTTCATTGCAAATTATGAAGATTTCCCTCAAAGGATAACATACATATAATTCCACAACTTTTCATACAAATCATTACTTTTTAATACAAACAAACAAGTTTTTTTCTCAATGTCTTTTCTTCTTCATCAAGATTAAAACCTTTGAAGCAAATATAATAAGATGAGATTAGATACTAGAAACATACTAAATGATAAAATATGACAATTTATATATCTATTAACCTGAAATTCAATTACTATTTAATAATTATACTAAGTAGTAAAAACTAAATGTTAATAAAGAAAACTTATGATTATAATTGATAAGTTTTTTTTAAGGACTTGGGTACTAAAAATTCATTAAATTCTAAATCTAAATAGTAAATATGAGTGTTTAAGAAATTTTTCAGTGAGAATGTGTTCAAAAGTTTTTATTTAATAGTATTTTTAACTTTGTGCTATTTATTTATACTTTTTTTTTATCTTTATATTTAACTTGAATTTTATTATTTTTTTGACAAATGTCAAATTTAAAATATGTTTATCATAAATTTAAAATCTAATTTATATGTTTAAATGATTTAGTTTTTATAAATTCTATTTATAATATAAAGTTAAATGTTTAATTTTTTCTTTGTTATCAACATTAAAACAATTAATTTATTAGTTTTAGTTATAAAAAGAACCTTGTGCGTGCTTACACATAAAATAATAATTATTCAACCAGATAAGATAACACTTGGATTTTACATCATTTTCAAGAAAATGACCCGAATTTATCATACAAAATAATACAGCAGATATTATAAAACTTGTGATATATTTTTTGGGGACTATAGGTTTCTCATTTTTTCTATTTAATAAATAATTTTGTTAAAATATATGTTTTTGAACCCCTATTCCGGGTCAGGTTTAGTTGGAAGATCACGTGATAAATATAATCTGACCCATGATGTAAACCAATTATGTCATCTCATTCTTTAGAGCAACAAATTTAATGTCAATATTTACAACTATATATTTAAATACAGTCAGTTTAAATTAAATTGTTGTAGAAAAAAAAGAATGAATTATATGAAAATTTAAAATCTTTAATTTTTCCGTTTAGAAAATAATAAAAAGAAGGATTATGCAATTAAGAAATAGGAGTGGATGAACGTTGATCGGATTGATTTATTAGGTATAAATAATTAAATTTATTTTTATTTGTTAAATTTATCAGTATTTCCCTGCTTTGTGTCTCATGAAACCCCACCCTCTTGTGTGGGTAGGTGCTCTCTCTATTCTTCTCTTCTCTTCACTGTCTTCTTCCCTTCTCTTCACTGTCTTCTTTCCTTCTCAGTTTCCCCAAACCCTTCCCATTCAAACTTCTCACCACCTTCTAGATTCTTCCGCCGATCCTTCTCCATAACCGTTATCACCGGCCACCACTCACTACCTTCCTCGGCCACTTATCTAGGTCAGGTCACTCTTGATCTCTTTCTCTATCTTTTCGTAGTTTGTGTCGCTTCTATACTATTTGCACAGCCACGCTAGCCGATTCTTGCACGGGTGTTTATGCACGCGAATCGGATTTGTATGAACTCAATCGATGGGACACAAAAAGAGAAACTCAGTGCCGCGCACGAAACCATCTGCGGCGGCTTCTCCGGCGGTGCAATCCGGCGTCGGCGGAGCCGCCAACGGTTCCACCTCGCCGGACGCTGACGCTAGCAATGTTTCCGATCACAAACCACATAACCCTAGCAAGATCGAATTGACTCCGCCCCAATCCGAGGGTTCCGATTACTCCACAATCAAGCTCGAATGCGAGCGCGCCCTGACCACGCTCCGCCGCGGGAACCACAACAAGGCAATGAAGCTGTTGCGGGAGATTTGCTCCAGAGAGGAGGGTTCGCCTCACTCCGCTTTCGTCCACCGAGTTCACAGCCTCATGTGTTTCAAAACGGCGACGGTTATCACCGACCCGAGCTCGAAGCAGCGGCATTTGAAGAACGCGCTAGAGTCGGCGCGCCACGCGGTGGAGCTCATGCCGAATTCCGTTGAGTACGCGCATTTCCGTGCCACGGTGATGTTGGAGGCGGCAAGTGAAGGGAAAGATTACGAGGATGTGGTGCATGAGTGCGAGAGGGGGCTCGCTATCGAGAACCCCAGTGATCCTGCCAAGGAGACGTTGCAGGATGAGAGTGAGCAGAAAGCATCATCTACTGAGGAACGTATTGCGCACGTGCAGAATGAGTTGAGGCAGCTTATTCAGAAGTCGAATATAGCTTCCTTGTCTTCTTGGATGAAGAATTTGAGTAACGGGGAGGAGAGGTTTCGGTTGATTCCGATAAGGAGGACTCCAGAGGACCCCATGGAGGTGAGGCTGGTTCAGACTAGAAGGCCTAATGAGATCAAGAAAGTGACCAAGACGCCCGAGGAAAGACGGAAGGAAATTGAAGTGCGAGTGGCTGCTGCCAGGCTGTTGCAACAGAAGTCAGAGGCACCACAATCTCCGAATGAAGGAGATAGGGATGACAGACCATTGGATTCATCTGCAGGATCTGGTCAGAGGATTGGTGATAGGAGAAGGCATGGAAATGTGAGGAAGAGTGGTTTTACAACGGAAAGGATGAAATGGGTGCACTCCTATTGGAAGTCGGTTAGCGTAGATAGGAAGAAGAACTTTCTGAGGGTTAAAACATGTGATCTTAAGTTGCACTATGGGTCTTCGAAGGATACTTTGCCGAATGATATATTGTCAGAGGCTTTGTCTTATGCTGAGGCCAATAAAACTTGGAAATTCTGGCCTTGCTGCAACTGTGAAGAGAAACATTACAACCCGGATTCTCATAGGCATCATGTTGTGCAGGAGCATATGGGGAGTCTGTCGCCACAAATGCAGAGACTTCTGCCCCAAAATGTGGATAGTGAATGGATTGAGATGATTCTTAATTGTTCATGGAAGCCTCTGGATGTCTTAGCTGCAGTTAGAATGCTTGATAATAAAGCAAGGTTCAAAAGTCCATCACTTTCTGAGGATTTATACTTGGATAATCATACTCTGGACTATAATGTTTGTTTTAAAGAAGCAAGCAGCTCTTACATTGAGAAGGAAAGTTCAGGGGACACTCTTCGTAATTGTTTGGAAGAATGCAATAACCATTGTAAAATTATAGAAAATAATGTAAGAGAAGGTGTTGAAGACCAACTATCTGTGGCTGATCGCATTATTGATTGTTGGCCAGTATCTGATGATCCTGAGCGTGCAAAACTTCTGGGGAAGATTCATGGCATGTTTGAGACTCTTATTAGGCACAAATGTCTTGCTGCTAGTCATCTGAACAAGGTCATACAATTTACTATGGGTGAGATACAGGGTCTCGCTGCTGGTTCTCAACTTCTAAGTCATGGCGTGGACCAAACACCAATGTGCATATGCTTTCTAGGACCTTCACAGCTTAAGACAATCTTCCAATTTCTGCAGGAAATATCTCACGCATGTGGCTTGGCCAGAAATGCTGATAAAGGTAGTAGTCCCACAAATGATTTGCTGAATATCAGTCAAGGTCCCGAGATTAAAGACAAGATTGTACTCGATGGAGATGCATCACGACTCCTACTGGATGAGTGTTTGCTGCAAACACAAGTCACTGCTGGTACAAATCAGGGGTCTGTCTTGGATGATGTGACCACCCCAAGGTCTCCTGATGGAACTTCATGCTATAACGATGCTTTTCTATCCTGGATATTTTCAAGTTCTCCTATTGGGGATCAAGTGACATCATGGCTGCGGATCAGAGAAGATAAAATAAATAAAGGAAAGGAAATTGTCCAGATGCTTGAGAAGGAGTTTTATCACCTACAGGGCCTATGTGAGAAAAAGGGTGAGCGTTTAAGTTATGAGGAAGCGCTGCAAACTGTAGAGGATCTATGTCTTGAAGAAGGTAAGAAGAGGGAAACTGTTGGGGAATTTGTTCAGCGAAGCTATGAATCTGTCTTAAGAAAGCGAAGAGAAGAGCTCATAGAGAGTGAGAATGATATGATGTATGTCAGCAATAGGTTTGAGTTGGATGCTATATCAAATGTTTTGCAAGAAGCAGAAGCAAGGAATGTCAATCAATTTGGTTATGAGGAAACTTATGCTGGTGTAACTTCTCAATTATGTGACTTGGAATCTGGTGAAGAAGATGAATGGAGAATGAAGGACTACTTGCACCAAATGGATGGCTGTATAGAAAATGCTATTCAGAAACTGAAGGAGCATTTATCTATAGAGGTCAGTTTGTTTGTTTCATATGTCTACAGAGATAACAGCAAGGATATCCTTCCTTGTTCTAACCTTCCTTTCACTATGTAGCTTAGCAAAATTGATGCCCGAATAATTAGAAGTGTCACAGAGATGCAGCAATTGGAATTCAAGCTTGGGCCTATTTCTGCTAATGATTATCGAGCAATATTGGTGCCTCTAGTGAAGTCGTACCTAAGGGTTTGTATTCAAACTGCTGAAGCATGTGCTGTTGTTTTACCTTTCCCTTACGTAATTGTACATTTGTTTTGATATTTTAGGCACTTTTGGAAGATTTAGCCGAGAAGGATGCAAGAGAGAAGTCTGATGCTGCAAGTGAAGCATTTTTGGCTGAACTTGCTCTAGATTCCAAGAAGGCTGTTAAAGGTGGAAGTGAGAGCACAAAACATGTCGAGAAAACAAAAGATAGGAAGAAGAATAAAGATCACAGAAAAGCAAGAGATATAAAGGTGTTTATCATGGATGTTTAATGTTTTTATATATGGGGTTCATTGACTAATTTTCTATGACAACTGACTAAACTTTCTTTCTCTCTTGCAGGCCACGGGTGATCATGTGCAGTTCTCAGTGGGATCTACTGTTCCCGAGTCAGTATATGTTTCCTTTTTTCTTGATTTTTATTGTGTATCTTCTAAAATCACTGTCAGTCTTCTTAAAATTGATTTTGATGTGTTTCTGTTACAGTTCCAATCTAGTTGCACCTGAAAGTGACTTCCTAGATCATGAAGTTGGTTCTATGAATGATGATGACTTAGAACAACTTGAAGAGGAATTTAGACGGAAAATTGAGCTAGAAGAGGAGGAAAAAAAGCTTGAAGAAACTTTGGAGTTCCAGCGAAGGATAGAAAATGAAGCCAAACAGAGGCATCTTGCAGAGCAACAAAAAAAGTCATCTGGGTTGTACTTAGAAGTGGAAGAAGATCTTCAAGATTGTCAAACGAAGGCCGATACTGATTCACTAGATTCATACAAACAAGTAAGAGAAACTGTGCAAGTAGGAATCTCTCTCCTTTTAGTTTCTTCTACTGCTTGTAGGGAGATAGAATTTCTGCATGTAGGGAGACAGAATTATACTACTTTGCAAACGAACAAATGAAAGGAAATAATACTTTATAAATAAGAATGTGTTATTAAACGAAATATACCTCTGAACTTACGCATATTTTTCAGGACCAGTTGGTACAGGATAATGGATCCCGAAGCAATCTGGATGGTGTTCTAACAACCACAACAAATGGTTCCATTTATTTGCATCAGTCTAAAGTTAAACAATGTTGGTTGTTTGAATGTCCTAAAATGTGTAGTTTATTATTATTTTTTTCACTTGAGGTTCTTAACATTTATTTGTTTCATTTTTGCAGCAGATTTGCCTAATGGAGTTGTTCGAGAGAATGGTCTACCTGTGTCTGATCGGCGTTCTGGAAAAAAACATAAACGGAGAAATTCTTCCAGACCAGTCGATGGAAAGATTGAATCTTTTTCTTCAGAAAAAGATAATGCGGAGGATACACATACTGATTCTCATTTGAGAGAGAAATCCAAATTTAATAACAGTCAGGAGAATAATAATGGTTAGTTTAGCTTTGCCCAAATACACTTTTGGTGTTATGGTGGTGCATAATTTCCAAATTAGGGTCTTATTATCATATTTGACTCCTAACTATTTTCAAAAGCAGTATTCGACTCAGAATGAACTGTGTTACTAGTTTGTGGGACTGTATATATACCTGGCTTATGTACATTGTTTAGACAATTTGTTTGCCAGTGTTAAAAGTGTGTTCAATATGTTGATTTAAACCTCCTCTTTTTCTTTTTACACCATTAAGTATCCTAATCCTTTTACATGTCTGTAAGTCAGTGGTTGGGCGCTTGTTTAGTCATCTTTGTTTTACCCATCCATTCATCTGTCATTTTGTCATAATTCTCTTTCTTTACATGGCTCTCTATTAGAAGACATTCCAACTTTATTATCAGTAATGTTATTCATTTTGTGACTAATACTGTGGATGGGAAATTTTGCGATTTATATTCTCTAATGACTTTGCTTGTTGATTTATTTTTTTGATGGACTTAGTTATATAATGACTTTATCTGTTATGGATAGAATGGTTTGGGGTTAGTTATACTTTTTCAAATAATACATGTTTAGAGATCCTTTTCCCCTATTGTACTTTCTTCTCATAATAAAAAAAGTTTCTGGTTGAAATATAATTTTTCACTTTTGCTTTCTTTCCTGGGAGGATTCTGTCAATATGTTTGTTGAAATGTATGTTCATACAGAAATCTTATTTCAGTTGTTAAGCCTAGTTGAAGTCATTTTTAATATATTTTAGATAATACTAATAATAAAAGGCATCTTTCGAGTATGAAAATTAATTTTCTATTACTTGGATGTGGCATCAGTGTGGAAAAACAATGGATCAAATGTGATGAGAGAGTTGCCAGTAGAAGATGCAGAGGAGGAAAGATTCCAGGCTGATCTTAAAATTGCTGTGCGCCAAAGCCTGGGTATAACTTTTACATTCTATGCATGCATAGACCAATTATTTTTATCTTATATACATCTAAGATGGATTCTTATACTTAACACATCTCTCTTTATTAGCACGAAATCCACCTCATTGTAAATGACTCGGGAAATAAAATGAAACGGCTTGAATGGTCTATTTTTGGAAAGCTTACCTTTCTCCTATTCTGACCCTTTGGCCTGTTGCTTTTTGTACTAGCCTCCACAGGACTAATTATGTGTATGTGCCTGCAATTTACAAACTCTAGAAGTATATTACTAGGTATTTACCGAAGATATACAATACCTAAATAAGAGATATTTCCTCTCAACAAGAGAAACCTTCCAATCCATGCATAATTTCTACATGATCTACAAGAGAAAATTGACAAACTATTAGCTGAATCCTGGGAGTGATGCTAATGTTTCCTGCTCTAAAATGTAATTCTGGGTTTATATTTAGGTGTTATGGAACCTGGATAGATTATCCAATACTCTAACCTCAAAAATATATTCTTCTTATCAGACACGTTTCAAGCCCGGGGAAGTTTGCCTTCGGCTTCCAGTTTAAGGATGTCCCAGAGGGCTTCTTCAGTGTTAGATGGTGTTGATTGCTCGCCTGTAGAAGACCCAACTGATAATGTGAATGGGGCAACTTTGCTTGGTACTGGACTGAAGAATGAAGTGGGTGAATATAATTGTTTTCTCAATGTTATTATACAGGTAGGTCTTAGTTTTCTACACAATTATAATATCAACCGATGCACTATTTTATTGATGTATTATTTTCCATGGCCTAAAGCATTTTCTTTCTCTGTTGAGCTCAGTCATTGTGGCATTTAAGACGCTTTCGAGTGGAATTTCTTGGCAGATCAAGAACAGAGCATGATCATGTGGGCAATCCTTGTGTTGTCTGTGCATTGTACGAAATCTTTACTGCACTGGACATCGCATCTAAGGATTCAAGGAGAGAAGCAGTTGCACCTACATCACTGCGGATTGCTCTAAGTAATCTGTATCCTCACAGTAGTTTCTTCCAGGAGGTAACTACATTAACATAAACAAAGAATGAAGATATTTCTTCTGTGGATGATTTAATTAATATACTGACTGACATTTGACAGGCCCAGATGAATGATGCTTCTGAGGTACTGGCAGTGATATTTGACTGCCTTCATCGATCATTTACTCGTGGTTCAAGTGTTTCTGATGCAGAATCAGCTGAAACTAACTGCATGGGATCCTGGGATTGTGCAAATAGTAGTTGTATAGCACATTCACTTTTTGGAATGAACATTTTTGAACAAATGAACTGCTATCACTGTGGTCTTGAATCCAGACATATGAAATATACTTCCTTCTTTCACAATATAAATGCCAGTGCCCTCCGTGATATGAAGGTATCTTTATGGAGATTTTCTTCTTACACTTGATAATTCTTGGTGTTCCTTATTTTCTGCTGTGGGAGCATCCACATGCAATTATGCCTGTTAAGTACCTTATCTGGATCCTTCTTCACTTCTTAGGAAAAGTCTCCTGCAAGTTTCTTCGATAATCTTTTGAATCTTGTCGAGATGAACCATCAGTTGGCTTGCGATCCAGAAGCTGATGGCTGTGGCAAGTTGAACCACATCCATCACTTTCTCTCAACTCCACCCCATGTTTTTATGACAGGTACCTAAGGTTGTTGCTTATGGAATGTTGACATTTTTTATATGCTTTATAGATACTTTCACTTAACATGTTTATTATTTACAGTCCTAGGTTGGCAAAATACATGTGAGAGTGCTGATGATATAGCAGCAACTCTGGCTGCCCTGAGCACCACGATCAACATCAGTGTCCTTTATGGTGGTTTAAATCTTGAATGCACCCATAACTTGGTGTCAGTGGTATGTACTTTAATGATAACTACGTGAGGAATGTTTATATTTAGTTTCATTCTAAGCCTCTAAGATGAATTTGGCTTTATTATGAACATTTTCCGGTGAAAATTCTTTTAAAAATATGACCTTATCTGAAGGGACTTCTCTGGCAGTGAAAGGATTCATTTGCATACTAAATGAGCTTATCTTAATTGTCTAAAAAAATGAAGAAAAAATCTAAATGAAAAACTTCAGATAAATAATATACTTTTGTCACCGACCCCTACTTTTTTATTAGATGGTTTAACAACATTTTGTTTTGAGTGGAAAAAAGTAGTTATAACTTATAACACTTGCCACAATTGACTGTCTTATGTGTGCTAATGTGTTATTTACCTTTTAGGTTTGCTACTATGGTCAGCACTACCATTGCTTTGCTTACAGCCATGACCATGAACAATGGATTATGTACGATGACAAGACTGTCAAGGTGAGTTGAATCTAATAAGCAGATGATTTTTTTTGTCATTCTTGGTGTGTAAATTTTTATTTCTTCAATGATCAGGTAATTGGTGGATGGGGGGATGTTCTTACAATGTGTGAAAGAGGGCATCTACAACCTCAGGTTCTTTTCTTTGAAGCTGTAAACTAAATTTTTGGTGGAAATGATAACATCATTTGCTGGACTGAAGAGTGTTGAGTTTGGCATCCTGTTGGTTTCTCGCGTGGCCTTGTTTATGCAGATGCATTACATTTCTGCATAACACTAAAGTGATTTAGGCAAATAAATTTGCAAGTTGCAGTGATGTCAACTAGTTTTGGCATACATACCTCTGATGGGATGTATAGCATTTTAAAATTTGATACAATTCAGTTTAGATAGAAGCAGGTTCTGGTGGGGGAGAGTGATGACAAATGCATTTAGTGTAACAGGATGACTTAGAAGAACCCAGAGAGTGGTGTTTTGATACCGAACACATTTGGTTCGTTTTGAGAATATCAGATTCATTCCTTGTATCCTACCAATAAGCAGGTTTTGGAATTTGCTAGATGAACTACAATTTGTGGAGGTTGGCCAGCAATGTATGAGAAGATCTTAGGATGTTCATGATGGAAATAATTGCCCATTATTATAGGGAACATTTAACATGTACGAGGAGAGTTTATTCACGAGTTGTCGAAGAAATTTCCCTCCCACCCCCTCCCTCAAAACAGAAAAAGGGATGTATAGTTCTTATACAATTAGATTTGTCAAAATGTCAGCTTCTTGTCACTTCAGCTGTAAAAGGAGTGTCGTTTCCTGGTCTACTGGACTACTCTTCTCCCTTACAAGATACCTTGTATTGGAACGTGCTGCGTGGCAGATTTTGTGCAACAGTAAATTGAGGAGCTTCCACCAATCTTTGGATCCACAACACTGTACTCTATTTTTGTTTACTTCCGCCTGGGTGTGGGATGGGGATCCGTAAGTTGAGTACGATTGAAGCAAATTAACTAATGTCATCAATTTCTAGTTGCAGATGTTAACTGTAGTAAGCCTTGAGTGAGGAAAAAGCTGAGAGGTTTTGGCACAATTTTGTCCCACACTTTTTCGGAATAGCGTCAAGTAAGATGGATTATTATAATATACCCCATTGTTCAATATGCATTAGTGCAAAATACTGTGCGATTTAACATTTGTACTCGTGTTCCTTCTTTCAGTCAGATTTTTTGAACTAAGTGCAAACTTTAAGATAAATAACAATATGTATAAAGACACTTTTTGGAGATCTTTGGTATCTTTGACGCTGACTAAACAACTCGGATTGTTAATCTTTGGTGTTTTTGACGCTGACTAAATGACTCAGATTGTTGATCTTTGTTTCCTGATATAATGCCGTATTAGTGTTGTTAATCTTTATCAGTTGAGTTTGTTATAAATAATTGTAAACCCTAATAAGCTCTATATAGAAGGTCATCTGCAAATTATATATTTTATCATTTCAGCAATATAATTCGATATGTGGGTAGACTCTTTATTTTATTTATTTGTTAGTTTTCTTTAGTGATATCTAAGCTCATTGAGAAAACAATGATTTTGTTGCAATATCAGAAGAAAAAAATGTGGAAGCTAAAGCTTTAGTTGTTGAATATTCCGTAGTATTTTCCCTTCACAACATTCGGTCAATCTTGTATGGTCTCAACATGAGACTTTATTCCGTGACCAATTTTCTAAGTTGCCCCAAGTTTCCTTTAGGTTAATTGTTTTTCTGTTTTTCTTTTTTGTTTGATTTGATAGCAACGTTATTGGTATAACCATGAGTTTTCAATGGAAACATCGAAAACTATCTTTTATTTCTTCTGAAGTCTTTTGTTTGTTTACCACCAAATTGCCGGATAAAAAAAATCTGGGTTAAAATTGATTGTTATAACTTTTGTAACATCATTGATTATATATTCTTAAATAATCAATTATAATTATAATATATAATAATATAAATATATTTATATAGTAAACATTCAAAATTAGTTTTAAAATAATAATAATAATAATAATAATAATAATAATATATAAAACAATAAAATTATAAATCATAATTATAATAAGATTACTAAAATAAGACTAACTAAAATAAATGTATATAATAATATATAAAAATAATAATTAAATCATAAATAATAAATTATAAGAAATAATAAAAATAAATTGAAAAATAGTCTAAATAAATTTATTAAATAATAATATATATTTTAATTTTATTTTATGAAAATATATTTTTATATTTATTGGTAGTATTAGATTGTTTTCATGATATGATTCTTGTTTTTATTTTGTTTGATTATTATAATTTGATTTTTTTTTTCATAATACTATATTATACCATTTTATGTTTTTAATATTATTTTGTGTTAAATTTTTATATCAAATTTTGTTTATATTATTTAGTTTTCCAAGAAAATTTATTTTAATTAAAAAATTATAATTATTTTTATTTATTTTTATTAAAAATTTAGTTTCAATAATTTTACATGTATATACAGTATTATAAGTCGTTTTTTTTTTCAACTGATAATGTTTTATCTATACTACCCCACTTTTTTTTTTCAAATCTATCATTTTTGTCTCTCGAAGTTCGGGAATTCAAACAAAGGATTAGTTCTTGGGCTGATTCTCGCTACACCATACTATTTTTTGGATTCTTTCTTCCTGCACCTCCATATGTTCTTCTTTCACTTTCATAAATTTCTTTCACTTTCATAATTTTTTTATATTAAAAAATATTTCTCTGTAATATTTCAGATTACGTAATTCAAATTTTTTTTTTCAAATTCATAATTAGCTTCTGAATTATGTAATCTAGAAGTTTTTTTTAGATATATAATTAGTTTTTGGATTAAATAATTTGGAAGTCTAAATTAGTTTTCGGATTATGTAATCCGGAAGCCTTTTTTCTCAAATGCGTGTGCGGATTACATAATTCAGAAGTTACTCTCAAATCAAAACTTTCAGAATATATAATCCAGAATACCATTTTTTAAAAATATATTCTGAATTATATAATCTATGTTATTTTTAAATTTGAGATTAAATTCTAAATTATGAATCTAGAATATGAGGGTGTACAAGAAGAATAAAAAAAGTATTTTTCATGTTTTGTATGGAGTGATAGAAGAACATATGGAGGTCCAGAAAGAAACAATCTATTTTTTGACATGCACCCAACAACGTTATGTGAAAAGTTGCTTGTATCCTTAAGGAGTAATCTTTGCCTACTAGATATTAATATCCATAAACTTAATCAAACCATCTCAAATATAAAAATCTAGAATTCAAAAAATACTTTAAGATATGAATATCTGAAATTCATAACTCACTATTTCACCTTCCAGATTTCTATATCCTAAAGTTGTGACAATGACTTCCAGATTTCTATGTGCAGAATTTTGGATATCGGGATCCGGACATCTTAACTAAAAAAAACGAAGAACAAACATGGTGACTGGTTTTTTATGTCAGAAAAATCTGCACGACAACTAGGAGTGAGTTTTCCTCCACCGCTACGCCAACCCACTGTACCACCACCAGCTCCGTTTAAACGCAGACTAAACACTCTTCTGCAGCTTTTTTTCTAAAAAAACAAGATAAAGGCAATGTTAGGTTTAAAAATCTATGTTGGGTGCATATAAAAAATAATGATATGGTGCAAAGAAACTCCTAGTTCTTGAAGGTCACACACTGAGGGACAACTTCTGTTTCTTTGGGTTACACATTCTATACTTCTTCATTTGAAAGGCAGGTCTTACAAATCCTTTACATGCTGTTTTTACTTACCTGTTTATAAGTATAAGGGATTGTGGTGATAACCTTTACTTTCATCTCTCTCGCAAGGTGTTATCCCAATGTTTAAAAGTAAATTTTGCTTAATTAATGACAATGTATCATTGAGTTATTTTCTAATTAATTTAAACAAACAATCTATGTTTATAGTCTTCGCCTATTTTCTCAAAAAATACTCATTATGTTTGGCTCAATTTCACCCAGTTTCATTGAAGTTCACTCTCCAACAATTAAAAAGACTAAGAGATTTCAATGAAAGATTGGGTTTGACAATTTCCATCTTCATCTTTACAAAATAAATTCATTTTTATCCTTATATTTATTCATGAAGTAAAAATTTATCTTTATATTTAATGAGATTTTTGTCTTATCTTTATATTGCAATGCTTAACATAGAACAATAAGTTAAAATTTGAAATAAAAATAGAAATATAAGTACTTCATGTTGTTGAGTCGTTATATGATTTCAACTATTTTGAAACTCAAATATGAAATGCTGCTTGAGAGTGCATTACTAAGTAAAAATAGGGAAAATAAATTCTTAAGTTTTACCTATAACTTTTTCATTATTATTTTGATAGCACTTTTTCACTTTATTGATATATTATAAATAGGATGTCATTACTGTCTTTCACTTGTAGAAGCCACAAAAATATTAAAAAATCATAATGATACGTACTAGTAAAAATAAAATAATTAAAAAATACAATATAATAAAACAAAATATATATTTTCTATATGTAATCTAATTTTATTAAGATATGTTTAGAAGATCAAATCAAAATATATCTTCCAACAAAGTAGGTCAAACTTTATTAGAATGTTTACAGTAGTTGTAATTGTTGTTGTTTTCCGTTGATCTATTTCGAATTTATTTTAGACATAAAGATTCTCCAAATACTCCATTTAATTTAATTCATCACTAATAAAAAAATATATTATCAAAATTCAGAGAAAAAACAAATATCCATCTTTATACCAAACATGACTAAAGGACCAACCCTAACATTCCTTTCACATTAGCACAATATTTTTTCACTAGTTAATGCTTATTTTCTGTACATTGTGATGTTAGAGAAATTTTGGGTTTTATTCTCTTCCTTTTTCTATTTATATATTTGATTTGTTTTTTTTTTTTTTAAAAGAGCATGGGGTGTTGTATGAATGAAGGGTGATGATTCTTTAATACAGTAAAACTTATACCTTTAACAATTCTATAAATTATTATTTTAATTAAATTTATTTTATTTCTTAATTTAAAATATTATTGTATTATTATAATTGATTGTGAAATGTATGTGGTTTTCTTTTTTGATTGTTAAAAGAAACTTTTCCCGTGAATGAATTGGTCTTTTGAATTACACGTAAATTCATGAACATGTTTAAAATTGAACAAACCCCATATCATGTTTTCACTATGCAATATTTGTCTGTCAAACGTACACCTTCTTTAATGGAAAAGTGGTTTCAACAAACAATAGAAAAACAAATACAGAATGAAGTTCAACAAATCAATCTTAACAAACAAAAGAGAAACAAATACAGAACAAATCAATCTTAACTTATGAATCTGTTCACCATAACATAAACAACACTAATATCTTAAAACAATATCATAAACTAAAAACAATGATTGATAATTCAAAAAAATGAAAACAAAAATAACATTTTAACGAAACTGTAAAAACTAAAATTCACATATCTTATAAATGAGTTGATTTTTTCACACTTTTTAATTTTACATTCAAAAACATATTTAATTCTTAAGAAAAATGATATAGTGATGATAATTCAACTTCATAATGTTAACAGCACCCAAAAATTAAAAAGCACACAAATACTTTAACTTTTGGTGTAATAAAATTAAAACATTTCTAAAATACTCCACATAAATTCATTTCTAAAATACTTCACATAAATTCATTCTTTTACCCAAAAAAAAACATAAATACCTTATTTTTTTAAAACACTGACCTAACCTAACAGAAATGATATGACACTTAATTAAAAATAATTTGGGATGAATGAAGTAAAAGAAAGTAAAAATACATTTTTTTTGATTAAGTGTTAGAAGGGTGTAGATGGGAAATTTTGCAAATAAAAATGGTTGTTTTCTGTTAGAAGTGAGTTGCTTTTTAGTTGAGGTTAGTTGAAGATTAGATTGTTAAGACGATAAGAACATATTGTGGCACAAATCTATGAAATGTATATTCATGAAATGAGATTACTGCTTAAAATCTGAAGCAGCAAAAAAAAAAAGTAGACAAAATGACCAGATGGTACTTAACCCAAATATTTAGGAGTTCTCACATTCTCCACACACCTATCCCTAACGGCATCACTCACCATGACCCTACACCTGCTCTTTTACTGGGTCTTTCCATGCCCACCAGATCCGCTTGTTATTAAAGCATGCTACCAATGTGAGAAACACATGCAGCACCCATTCCACTTCAACCTTTCTCTTTCTCTCTCTCTCTCTCTCTTTCTCCTTCTACCTTTCCATCTCACTAATGTTCTTCTCTTTCTTCATCCATTCATCGCCATCACCACCGTGGAGGGATTCATCGCTTCCTCTTTTCCTCACGAGGGGTTGCAGCATCATCTCTCAACATAGCTGGGGGGGGATTCAAGAATGACCCTTAAGGGTGGCACAACCCAAGCCTGTGCGGCATGCAAACACCAGAGGAGAAAGTGCACTTCTGAATGCCTTCTTGCACCCTACTTCCCTGCAGACCAACCCAAGATCTTTCTCAACGTCCACAAGCTTTTCGGAGTCAGCAACATCGTTAAGATATTGAAGATTTTGGAGCCTAACCAGAAGAAAATAGCCATGGACTCTATCATTATTCAAGCAAATTATAGGGATAAGTACCCTGTGCATGGCTGTTGGGAAGAGATTTGTAGGCTGCAATACCAAATATGGCTTGCAGAAGAAGAGCTTCATGCAGTTTATCAACAGCTTGAAATATGCAGGCAGCAGCAGCAGCAACAACAGCAACTGCCTCAACATCATCACCAAGGCCCTCCTTCCATGCCTGATGATGTTACTTCACAATTAGAATTGGGCATGACACCATGTACTAATAATAATGCACTCTCATTGTTTAATCATCATACTCCACAACCAAACACTTACAACAATAATGTCACTGCATTGTCTGTGTCACAGCAACATTCCTATTCCAACAGTAACAGCATGGATTATAGCTCCCTCTACTTAGATTCCAAGGATAATGCCATTAATCCTTTGTGGGTTCAGTACCCCTGTTCAAATAATGACAATTCTATAGGAATGCAAACTCCATTGGTTTCTTCACAGCCATTGGCCATCCAACAAAATGTTGTTGAGGATTATGTTGACATGCCTCCCATTTTTGATTCACTTGATGATAGACAATCGTACATTTATTCCAAGGAGCCTTACGAATCAAGGTAGATTGATTAATCATGTTTTGCATTTGCTTAATGACGATCATGAAGTTTCAACTTTACACATCAGTAAATCTAAAATATAATTTTGGTCTTTTGTTAAGGTTTTAATTTGATTTCAAGTTTACATTTTTTTTCACTTTCATTCAGTGTTTATCTTAGAACAAATTAATCCTTCAATTTTAGTCAGTTTTTAGCATAACAATGTAGATTTTAGCTTATTTGAGAGCCTCTCTAACACTTGTCACCATATCAATGAGATAATTAAGTAAAAACTGATTCAAAACAATGTAACATTTTTGTAATCAGAAAAAAAAAAACAGTAGATAAAAATGCAAGTATATATACATCTCTAAACTATAGAAATGGAACAAACCATCAATTAGTTAGCAAAACAAACAGCTATATAGCTTAAGTTCATGCAGAAATTGCATAAAACGAATGCGTAGTAGGAATTGAATAATTTAGCAGTAAGATTAAATGCTCATATTTGATACATTATTTGTATATATGTTGTGCCTGCAGTTCAGAAGAATCACTGAAAGATATAAGAAAGTGCACAGATCATGTTTCTGAGAATGAATTGAAGAGTGCTGCAGCCTGCTTTAGCCTTACCAGTGTGAACTAATCAGCAATATGTCACCTCTCCCTCAACAAATGGAAAGATATACTAGGTTTTCCTTTTCTGATTCTTTTATTCTTGGTAAGCTTTTCATAGATTTTTTTATAGTTTACAACATTTTCTATAGATGTAGATATTTTCCATTGCATTGGTTATATGCAAACCCAAATAATACTATCCAAATAGATATTTCATCAATCTCTGTGCTAAACTATTCTACTGTTCTTAGTGGCTAAACCTTCATAGACTAAAGTTTTCAAGTACAAAGCTATAACATTTAGAAAAGTACTAAAATTATTCGTCTATACAACTTTTTTTTTTTGTATAGAAAACATTTTAAAGCATAAATTTCACTACACTTCATGTATTTAATTTATCTATATAATAACTAAATATTTTTTATCAATATTAATTAAATGTATTCGCTCAACATCAATTAGAATAAAATATTCATAAATCCATATCAAAATAAAAAAATTTAAACAGATAAGCATATTTTATATTCAATTTATATTAAATATTTTTCCTTAAATATTTTTTGAATTTATATAATTTTTCACACTTCGTGTATATTTAAGGTTGTCCACACAATACACGATATTCATTATACCGATTAATTAATTTTGTGATGTCTAATATAGCTAATTAATTATGATTATACAGTACTCAATCATACTACTTTTTTAAGCCAATTTTATTCGAAATAATTTTTTTAAATAATAAAGATGACTTTTAATATACAATCAAACTGAAAATATAATTAAAATAATTTAAGCATATATTATTTTCATTAAAAAATATTTATGTACACAAAGAAGAGATGTTATAGTGAATATTTGTCTCCTAAAATAAGGTTATAAAAGCCATTTTAAATGTTTGTATTTAATAAAGTTATATTTTTCATGTAAAACTTAATAATTTAAAATCATTGATTAAAATTTTAATTTAAAAAAACGTTGATTTGATTTAATCAAAATTAATATTAATAGAAAGTTAGATAATCACAGTAATGTTATTTATTATTTATTATAAATTTTATACACAGATTGAAAATGATTTTAAACAAAGGATAATTAATTAATAAAATCTTTCATGAAATTTAAAGTATTTTATTTATGAATAAAAATATTTAATTAATAATTAATTAAAAAAATTATCAAATATTATGGAAATGATATTTCTCTATATTCATTCAACGCATATATGTACTGCATATACCACTACAAGAAAAAATATGAAATAGAAATCAATTTTAGAGACAAAAAATAATTAGTTGTTATAGTAATTAGATTAGAGACCATTTTAAAAACTAAAAAAAAAAATTGATTTCTAAACTAGTTTCTATTACTGTTAAATAGTTTCTAAATTGGTTTCTGATTAGCAAACAAGGTTTTAACTACAAATTATTTAGTTTCTAAATTTGGTAGAAAAAACCTTGGTTGCTAATTAGATACCAATTTAGAAACTATTTAACAATAATAAAAACTAATTTAGAAACCAAAAAATTTTAGTCTCTAAAATGGTCTCTAATTTAGTCACTATAACAACTAATTATTTTTTGTCACTAAAAATTAGTTTCTATTTCATGATTTTCTTGTAGTGTATTATGCCTATCTATATGGAGTGTTGTTTGGTTGTCACCATACAAAGGTGTATACATGCTAATTGGAACCTTGAGGTCTCATAGGATATAACCATGTTAGTTTCAGACAAGCATTTGCCATGACCCAATATTTTGCTTCGCTTGATGACCTTGGCTTCCAGGATACCAATGAATTTCCCAGGAAAATGAAATAGTCGTTGACTGATCTTCGAGTAATACAACATCCTCCCCAATCTGAATCCAATAGACTTTCATCTTAAGATCATTATTAAAGGGAAGTAATAATCCTTGTCCGAGTGTCCCCTTGATGTACTTCTGGACCCGTAATGCTGCATCCAATGTGTTTTGTGAGACTCTTGCATAAACTAGCTTAAAGTTCTAACTAAGTAGACAATATTTGGCCTTGTGACTGTGTGGTAAATGAGTCTTCCAACTAACCTGTGATATTTAGTTGGGTCATGTAATAAATGATCATCAATAAGAGTGAATTTCAAAATTTGCTATATGATAAACTTATCCAATTTTGCCTCAGTTAGACTTGTATTTTATTTTGTTTGAATCCTTGTTAAGGTATATTAAGAAGTGAACTTTAAGCCTAACTCAACCTCATAAAACCGACTTATAAGGTGAGGTTTGTACCTGTCAATACATAAGGTATTTTATTCATGTGTATCTCCTTTGAGTTATTTACCACTACAAGAAAATCATGAAATAGAAATCAATTTTAGAGACAAAAAATAATTAGTTACTATAATGATTAAATTAGAGACCATTTTAGGCACTAAATAAATTTTTGGTTTCTAAATTAGTTTTATTATTGTTAAATGGTTTCTAAATTAGTATCCAATTAGCAACTAAGGTTTTTGCTACCAAATTTAGAATCTAAATAATTGGTAGTTAAACTTTGGTAGCTAATTAGATATCAATTTAGAAACTATTTCACAATAATAGAAACTATTTTTTTTTAGTTTATAAAATGGTCTATAATTTTGTTACTATTGCAACTAATTATTTTGGTGTCTAAAAATTGGTTTCTATTTGATGATTTTTTTTGTAGTGTACATGTATAAATAGATAAAAAAAAAAGAGAGAAAGTTTAGGAATTATCTAGCCTATACAAGATACTCAGTAATTTAAATCCTTGATCACAGGGATTTGATAACTACTTACAATTAATGTTCCTATTTTCTTGTGATTCTAATGACTCACGCCAACACTCCCCCTCAAGTTGGTGCATAAATGTCCTTAATGCCCAACTTGTTAAGGGAGTCATGGAAGTTCTTATCGGACGTAAGAATATCTGCCAACTGGTCTTCCGACTTGATAAAAGGAAATCCAATAATTTTCTCCTTAAGGTTTTGCTTGATGAAATATCTATCTACTTCCCCATGCTTTGTTCACTACAAAAAAACGTGTATGTGGTGGCGGTTATTTTCGTAAATACTGGCATTTTTAACCGCCACATTATACATCAGTGGCGGTACCGCATACCGCCAGAATTCTTGCCGCCACAAAGTTTAATATGGCGGTCAATTGAGAACCGTTGTAGCAGACGCCATATTATGCATTGTATAAAGTGGCGGTTTTAAGCGTGTAATTTACGTCAGTTATAAATGTCAT